>Ga0066639_10000579_pt1 | contig 32137 bp, 25 predicted proteins | sample CryGeyCG2114_010_2_FD_59504 | JGI IMG/M metagenome (GOLD analysis project Ga0066639, IMG submission 59504) | Groundwater microbial communities from aquifer - Crystal Geyser CG10_big_fil_rev_8/21/14_0.10 | ecosystem: Environmental > Aquatic > Deep subsurface > Groundwater | place: USA: Utah...
AGTCAACAAAAAAAGAATGAAACTTACAGAATAGAGGCCAACATAAAAACTTTGTGCTTTATGAAAAATGGGAAGTTGATTGAGTCCGCGAAATAACGCACTTACAACTCCACCAAAAAAAACTTGGAGACTAGTAAAGAAAAGGAGAAGGAAAAAAAGCGTGCGTGCAATGACCGCTTGATCCGATCCCACACCAAACAAACCTGCAACTGAAATATTCGTATACCACAATAGACATACGAGTATCACCCAAATACCAAAAACAAGCATTGCCACCACGATCAATGTGCCACTAAAAAGTTTTGATATATCTTCGGTTTTTTTCTCTGCCCACAAATAACTGATGGCATTTCCCACCGCAGCCAACATCCCAAAATCCCCGATACTCACAAAACCAATAACCGAAGAAATGAGAATAAACAAACCATAGCCATCAATACCAACGGAACCAAGAAAAAGTGGTACCGTGATGATAGAACTTACGATACCAAGCACAGTGGAAAATCCCATCGCAATACTCCCCATGCCGATTGTTCTCGTGAACCGACCCATAAAATTTACAAATTACTATATGGATTGTCAAGATTGATAAGCTGAAATCCTTTGACCATTTCCTGAATCCCCTGCTCAAGTGAAATGATTGTATGGTATCCTGTGGCACGTATTTTCGCGTATGAGACCTCATAATCTCGCCTGTCTGCATCACTTGCAATTTCAGCAAAGTGAAGATAATAATCAATATACTGTCGCACGATGTACGCAAGTTGTTCTTTTGTGGTATTCATGGATTCGTCACCAACATTGTAAACATTGTTTTTCATTGTATCAAAATGATTGATTGTGTGCACAAACGCGCGAGCCATATCACGAACATGGATAAATGTCCTTTTCATACTTCTCTCGTACACAATAAGATTCCCAACACGCAATGCTTGAAACACAAAATCATTTGGCATCAAATCTAACCGAAGACGTGGAGAAATACCAAACGCGGTCGCAAAACGCAACGCCACGACATTGCCAGATTCCAAAAGGAGTGTTTCCGCTTTTGTCTTGGTCATCCCATATACTGACACTGGACGCAGTGGGGTCTCCTCAGTACAGATGCCATCGACGACGCCGTAATTACTTCCCGTGGATGAATAGATGATAGGTTGATTGGACAAACGAGCGTTCAGAATGTTTTGTGTGCCACCAACATTGATTTCTTGAGCTTCCTCTGGATGAGCGGCACACACCGGAGCACCGAGGAGCGCAGCAAGATGAACAATCATATCAACCCCCTGCATCGCTTTTTTTATTTCTTCAGCATTCCGTATGTCTCCACGGACAAACTCAAATTGATCATGAATAAAAAAAGAGAGCAAGGACGTCTGATGAAAACGAAGAGAGTCAAACACCCTCACAAAATGACCTTCCGCCAAAAGCATGGGGACCAATACAGAACCAATAAACCCGCTCCCTCCTGTAACAAGAATACGCATATTTCACCAATGTTTTGTCTTTTGAATAACTTGCTGTTTTACCTTTTGATATGCAGAGGTTGCCTTGCGATCGACTTCTGGTGAAAGCAGACGAAGCAACTCATGTCCCAAAATTCTGTATTGACCACCCACTTTATTTGCGCGAAGAAGACCTTTTTTCAAAAGACGTTTCACCGTGCTCGCGCTGATTTTGAGTAAATCTTGAACCTCAGCAGTGGTATACACTGCATTGGGATGGATGTGATTTTTCATAAAAAAATGGTACTGATTTGATAGTACCACAAGGTGTCAATGGGTGTCAAGAAGTACCAAACTACCCTTGTTTATTGTATTTTCCCAATAGGTAAAGCACACACCAAGTCCCAAAAGAAATGTGTGTCCTCTGTACTGGCATCGGCTCACCAAGGCATTTCTCCATGACAGCTACATAGTTTTCAGCAACATTCTCAATGGAAAACAGAGGAACCTGCTGTCGATAAAACGCATAATTCTCTGCCACAGTATCGATGGATTGAAGAATGTCCTCAATATTGTGAAATATCACACCACCTTTTTGTACAAGTTCTGGGTGCCCGCCATCATTGAGCGCCACAGCAGGGAGACCGACGCTCAATGCCTCAATCAAGGCATTGGAACATGGATCATGACGGGATGCGGTCACAAAAATATCTGCTTCTCGCAAATATGTTGCAATATCCTCACTTGATACAGGAGGCAAGACGCGGATATGAGAAAACGAAACAGGTGTATTTCCAATAAAGGTGCAATCGTATTTGGAAAAATCAAGGTGCTGATCCAGATACGAATACATGGCAAACCCTTTATTCATATTTGCTGACCAACTGGTCATGATCAGTGATATTTTTTTTCGACGGTCGCGCCCTTCTGTTTTCGGAAAAAAAATTTCTTTGTTGCAGGCATTATGAATGATCGTGTCAAACGGTCTTGGACGATAACCAAATTGCGTTGCCTGATCCTTACTCCACTGCGATTGAAAAATCGTTACATCAGCAATGCTTCGAGTGAGAGAAAAAATTGCTCGATCAATCATCCTATTTCGTATCCCCCCCCCGCGTACCAGTGTCAGTGGACCATCTACTCGATGGACAAAGACACAATTCGGATACATCGCACGGAGGCTCACAATGTTTGACAATGAATGGTGACTGTTAAACAAAATAACATTCGCATCCTCTGGCGACTTAGCAAAGATACCGCGAGCTCGAAAAATTTCTTTCAGTGCCGTGAGAAACTGATTTCCACCACCCCATGGACCTTGTTTGAATGGAAAGACTATGTGAATCTTCATATGCTGAGAAGTGGCACATACAGTGATGAAGCATACTGTGGTGCAATATGCATCCAATCATAGGCAGATACGTCTTGTCGTGCGCGCTGAGCGAGAATGTGCGCTTCATCATGATGGGAAATAAGATATTCTGCAGATTGAACAAGTCGTGCTGTGTCTTCCACATCAACGAGTATGCCATTCACCTTATCCAAAATGCAATCCATTGCCATTCCGACGTTTGTGGTAATAAGCGGGACACCGGTCGCCCATGATTCAAGCACAGCCATCGGTCCACCCTCCACCCGAGAGGTAACAAGGTAGAGATCCAATGCATGATAGGGCTGAACCATGTCTCGCGCGTGCTCGACATATTGATGTGTAAAGGGAATTTTTTTTTCTGACAACCGTTGTTTGACATAGCCACGTGCAGGACCGGTGAGAAGAACATGAATGGGAAACCGTTTTGCCAGTGCTTCAACAGTATCACAAAAAAGATCCGGTCCCTTGATCAATTTTGGCGTATCGCCCTCTCCCCATCCATTTCCATCTTTTTGAAACGAACCGATAACACACCTGCCCTTTGGAATATGAAAAAAATTCCGTGCATCCTCCTTTTCCTCATCCGTCGGTGGTCGGAAATGTGTTGTGTCTACACCAAGTGGCACCACAACCACCTTGTGTTTGTCAAATCCATGAATTACCAGTTGTGTCGCCGTCGCCGTAGAGGCCGTATGTACGAGGTCAATGCGTGCATTGATCTCTGGAATATGTTGAATCCGTGCGTCATCAGGCTCTATATGAAACCACGTGAGAATCATCTTGTTTGAATGATGAGGAAATTGTGGACGACCACGGCGAACCAATGCGGAAACAGCGCCATAGTGTACAATACCATTGCGCAATAATGCCGGTGTCGAGACCATTCGAAATTGAAATTTCTTGTTCAATGTTTTTTGCAATGAAACGCCAATATCTGAGATCACCCAATCAACACCATCAGAGACAAATGATACCGAACCGCGACGAGCGATACAATTATGAAAACAGTCTCGGAGTGTTGTGAGACTTCTGTGTATCAACATAGATTCAGGAAACACGATTTTGATCAGCGCAAACCATTGATGCAACTAATTCATCGAATGTCATAGAGGGCGACCAGCCAAGCACGGTCTTTGCCTTCGTGTTGTCTCCGCAAAGAAGCTCCGGTTCAAGTGGACGGTAAAATGCAGGATCTTCAATCACCAGATCGCTCCAATCTGAAATCCCGACCGCATGAAAGGCAACATCCAAAAATTCCTTTATGGAGTGCGTCGTGCCAGTGGACAAAATATAGTCATCCGGTTTTTCTTGTTGCAACATCATCCACATAGCAAAGACATAATCACCTGCAAATCCCCAATCTCTTCGCGCGTCTGTATTGCCAAGGCGAAGTGTATTCAATGTTCCGCCAGCAATACGCGCCACACTATTGGTAATTTTTCTTGTCACATATTCAATACCACGGAGTGGGGATTCATGATTGTAACAAATTGCATTGCCCACAAAAAGGCCATACGCTTCCCGATAGACACGACTGGTATGATATGCGGATAGTTTGGATATCCCGTATGGGTTGCATGGTGCAAACGCCATCAACTCGGTCTGCGGACTCACCGACGGCTTGCCAAACATCTCAGAACTCCCGGGCTGGTATACTTTTGTGTGTGGAGAAAACACGCGAATGGCATTGAGAATATTGACGACACCTGTGGCATTAATTTCATGCGTCACCGCGGGAATGGTCCACGATTGTCCTACAAAAGAAATTGCGGCAAAATTATAACACTCGTCAGGTTTCAATTCTTGAAACAACGCACACACCGATCCAGCATCCATAATGTCTCCACTACGCAACTCAATAGCATTGGTCAACGCAAATTCTCTGAGACGCCATATTTTTTCATCATTGATGGTCCTGCCTACTCCAACAACACGATACCCCTTATCCAAAAGAAGTTGGGACAAATACGCGGCATCTTGACCGCAGATGCCAAATATCAATGCCGTTTTCATATAATTGATGTGGTATGACTCCCGTGTGTAGTATACCAATCAAGTAATTGACGTATGCCATTTCGTAATGGTGTGCGGAACATCCAGCCGAGCCTTTTTGCCTTTGACACATCGAGCAATTTCTGCGGTGTCCCATCTGGTTTTGTTTCATCTTTGACAATTTCCCCCTCATAACCAACAATTTCACAAATCAGTGAAAGGAGATCTTTTATAGCAATATCTTCTCCCATACCAACATTCACGAGCTCATTTTTCACAGCATCATTATTCATAAAACCAACACAGGCATCTGCAACATCGTCAACATACAAAAATTCTCTCCTTGGTGTGCCAGTCCCCCACATCACAATTTGCTTGTTCCCTCGCTCTTTTGCCTCTATAACTTTTCTCAATAGTGCCGGCAAAACATGGGATGTCTTTGGGTCAAAGTTGTCTCCCGGGCCAAACAAATTACAGGGCATTACTTGAACAGACTGAAATCCATATTGTTCATAATACGAACGACACATCTGAATACCGGCAATCTTTGCAACAGCGTATGCATCATTTGTCTCTTCCAAATGCCCGGTCATCAATGAATCCTCTTTGATGGGTTGATCGGCAAACTTTGGATAAATACAGCTACTCCCCAAAAAACAGAGTTTTTTTGCTCCATTTTTCCAGGCATGATGAATGACGTTCATTTCAATCGCCATATTGTCATAAAAGAAATCCCCTTTGGCATCTCGGTTGGCCAAAATACCGCCGACTTTTGCGGCCGCGAGGAATACATATTCAGGCTTTTCTTTCACAAAAAACGCATCGACCGCATGTTGATCACGCAAATCTAATTCTTCACTCGTCCGAAAAATAAGATTTGTATAACCTTCAGCCTCTAACTTTCGCACAATTGCAGACCCAACCATCCCTCTGTGCCCTGCTATGTAGATTTTTGATTCTTTATTCATCATACATTAAGAAGATTGATTCACAAGTTTTTTAATGAATTCCTCTGCATCTCCAGTAAAATCAGGTTTGATTATTGATACAAGCTTCTCACAAATCATACGAGCAACAATCTCTTGCCATTCTGCATACGTTTTTGTTTCTTTCAATGTTTCGCCACCAGCTTCTAGCTCTTGTGCATCTTTGACAAGCGTTGGTTCTCCATTTTCATCAAATCCAAATCCTTCTTGATACAAAAATGGGTATCTCTCTTCAAATTTGCATAGGTCCATTCGTTCTTTTACTGTACAGAGAACTGTCTTGTCATTTTTGGTGAGCAATTTTCCTGTTTTGAAATGCTTCAATGGTGAGGCAGTCATATCATCAGCCAGATGCACAATCATCTCTGCATAAGATCTGTCAGGATTCAATTCAATTTCTCCTGAATCATTCAGTCGCACAAACTGTTCCATACTAGTATGACCTGTTTCATTCCCTGCATGGACCATGTAATCTACCATCTTTGTATTTGCACGAACTGACTCGGGTAGCTTGTCCTGAATTGCTTCATACACCTCTTTGGTATATCCAGACGCTCCTTGCCCTGCTTTTTTTCTGAAGACTTCATACCTCTTATTGGCATCATGAATAAGTGCGCGTTCAGTAATACTATTTTTTTCTAAGTCATCCAGTACACCTGACTTTGCCATCTCACTCGCAATCCTGTCGGCACAAATACCTACAGCAATACAGTGTTCTCCAACATTACTAAAATCCTCGCTGTCCATCTCTCCATTATATGGGTTTTCAATCGGGTCTGTTTTGTCTGGATGTACACCGCCAGCTTCAAGCACAGCAAAAGCCTGCGATTGAGTACGTTCAAACTCAAGCTTAAAATATACGTATCTCTCTTCCCATGAACGAAATTGTCCTGTGTCATGTGTGGTCATAAACTGAAACTGTGAAAATAATCTAAGATGCAGCTGTCTCTGCATCCACCATAATTTTTACTAATTCCTTAAACTTCACCTTTGGCTCCCAGCCAAGATCTCGTATGGCCTTACTCATATCCCCTATCAAAAGGTCTACTTCAGCTGGTCGAAAATATCGAGGATCAATTTGAATAATTGTCTTCCCTGTTTTTTTATCAATACCAATCTCATCAACTTCGCTCCCTCCCCACGCCAAATCAATTCCAAGAAGTTTGCAACTCTCCTCAATAAATTCACGCGGACTGTGGGTTTCTCCTGTAGCAATAACGTAGTCACCTGGCTTGTCTTGTTGCAACATGAGCCACATAGCTTCAACGTATTCCTTTGCATATCCCCAATCACGCTTGGAGTCAATATTTCCCATATAAAGAATATCTTGCTTACCTTCGGATATTTTGACCAAAGCCCGAACAATTTTTTTTGTCACAAAGGTATTTCCTCGACGTGGTGATTCATGATTGAACAAAATGCCGTTGCATGCAAACATGTTATAGCTCTCTCTATAATTCACTGTTGTCCAATAGGCAAAAACTTTGGCAATACCATACGGAGAGCGTGGATAAAATGGCGTTGTTTCGCTCTGTGGAGTCTCTAGGACTTTCCCATACATCTCACTACTTGATGCTTGATAAAATTTGGTCTCAAGACCAACGTCCTTAATCGCATCCAGAAGTCTTAACGTCCCAAGACCAACAATATCCGATGTGTACTCAGGAGTTTCAAAACTTACCCGAACATGGCTCTGTGCTCCAAGATTGTATATTTCATCAGGTCTGTGTTTGGAGATAAACCGGCTTATATTGCTCGCGTCACTCAAATCACCATAGTGCAAAAACAATCTGCAATTTGGATCATGAGGATCCTGATAAATATGATCTATTCTCTGTGTGTTAAAACTGCTTGCACGGCGGATAATCCCATGTACTTCATATCCTTTGTCCAACAAAAACTCAGCCAAGTATGATCCATCTTGTCCGGTAATTCCTGTGATGAGTGCTTTTTTCATACAAACAATGAAGATTTTTTAATTTTATAAAGATACCGAATGGAATCCTGTGAGAGAGATGCACCATCTCCGGTAATCTGTTCAAAACAAAATTTTTCATATACCAATCCATGTTTCCTTATGTACGCTTCAAACAAATCAGGTCTTATGGGATAATCCCTCCAAAAAATTACCTCTTGTTTATATCTATTCTTCACAATCAAATTCAAAAAAAACTTGATGACATTTTTTATTCGCTGTTTCATTCTCTTTTTTTTAATATTCCTCAATGCTTTTTTTATTGGATGTGCGTCTGCATTCATGATGTCAATAATAACCAAACCACCAGGTTTTGTGATTGACAACATATTGTCAAGAGCACAATATATGTCTGAAAAATACCACGATGAACGAACACAATAGGTGATATCGTATGTGTCCGCGCCTTCCCTATACACAAAATCCTCATATCCTGAACAATAGGCTCCAATTTCAGGATAAAGCTGGTGAAGCTCATTGATGAGGATATGTGAAATATCACAACCATGCACTTGTATTCCTTCTTTGGACAGATGACCGGCGAATGATTGTCCATTACCGATAGACAGTTCAAATACGACGCGCGGTGTTTGCCTACGTATCAGATCAAGCACCCCTACGACATATGCACTCTTGCCATACACAGACAGCTCTTTGTTCCAAAATATCGCCGCCTCTTTAGTCTTCCATGGGTTCATAGAACGTACGAGAATATATAACACCCCAAAATTCTCCAAACTGAATTGAATACTCTGCAATAGTCCAATCAGAACTTGCAAGCTCATTTTTCAGAATATTGAGAGTATACTCAATAAAGTGCGTCGGGTCAAGGCGATACTCAAATCCTTTATTTTTTTTATAAACAACCAGCCAATCACGGTCAAGCAGAGGAACACGCAACAATACAACATCAGAAATATGGTGTAATTTTGTTAAAAAATCCACACGATGATCAATATGTTCCAAGACGTTTGAGAGAATAATTTTGTCAAATCTTTTTTCAAAATTATACGTAAGCACATCACCCGAAAGATAGGTAAGGTTGTCTCTTTGATATATATGCATCGCGTACTCAATGTTACTTTTCTTTATATCAATTGCAACTACCTGTTTTGCTTTGGTAGCAATATCATACGCGTTCTCTCCCTTTCCACAGCCGATATCTATCACAACATCATCTGACAAAATATGATCAATAAAAAACTGATGATACTTCAATATCGCATGCTTCGGATGCACACCTCCATTTTCTTTTATTGCCAGCTTCGCAATTACTTTGTAAGAAACATTGTGAAACCAAACAAAAAGTCGGATAAATATTTGCATCATACTAGATAAATTATTTTGTAAAAAAATTCTACGTATGATTCACAAGAGACGCCAAAAGATGAGTCTCTTTTTTAAGCGTGGCTGACAATGAAAAACAGGCATTCACATACGCACGACCATTTGCACCAAAAACATCAGAGACATCTGGATGCAAAAGTAAATACTGAATCGCTTCACTCATCTTTTTGGCATCAAGCACGCACAGAATGCCTACGGATTCTTTCCACAAAAAAAGATTTCTTGTTCCAAACGTGTCTGTTGAAACAATTGGCAATCCGCACGCCATTGCTTCTAGCAACGTCTTTGGGCTTCCGCCTTCAAATTCAGTTGGCAAGACTGCCACACGATGATTGTTTAAAATAATAGGTAAATCTTCGTTTGGTATCCTGGTTTCATAGACAATACAGTCAAGAGCATACTTTTTAATATATGCCTTTATTTCGCCAAACAATTTCCCTCCACCTATCATGGTCGCGCGCACTCCATCAATACCACGAAGGGATTCTAAAAAAAGCAAAGGATTTTTTTGAGCCTCAAACCGTCCTACAAAAATAACATCTCTTATTTTTGGCCCTGACGACATAGGATGAAAGAGCTCAGTATTCACCCAATTCGGAATTGACACACACCGTACCTTTGCTGATGGATGCCTCTCTTGTATATACTGAATCTCTTCATCACTTGGCAAGGATATAATATCAGCAAAATGAGTGATGAGCCATTCATCAACAATACAAAAAATCAATTTGAACCATTCAACAGAAAAAATTTTCTTTCTTCCCTGTTTGAAAAAAAACGTCGGGATATACCCTCCACGTGCTATATAAGGAACATTGAGTATCGCTGATGTCATAACAGCAGGTATGATTCCGATAAACTGGTGGCTCTTCACAATATCTACCTTTATATTTCTCCTCTTTATCAATAATGGAAGAAGAATAGCATACAATACAATTGGCAATCTTTTTGTATTGGCTATGACATCAATCCCGTACTCCTCTGCGATAGCGATATCTTTCTTTCCTCCATATGTAACAAAAATAACATTCATGCCAGACTGCATCAATTCTTTATATAATACCATGTCCCGTTCCAACGTGCCGGCATTCTTCCATATCTCCAAGGAAACACGGTAGGTAAAAAAAAGCAACAGTGTCTTATTTTTCAAATTTGTGTCTCTCTCGTCCATACTATATGCCAATATTCAACAATATGCCACCACAAAAATTGCAGTGTATGCGTGCCAAACAAAACAGAACATGCAACCACAAACATATCTCCAACATTTGCCCACCAATATGCTAACCATGCGGTGATACCTCGTGACGAAAAAAGCTTTTGCCACACATAAAATGTATACCGAATTTTCATCCGAACCATTGCCTTGTCCGTAGGTCTTCCATCTGTCGCGTGTCTATGCTCGCACTGGATAGCAGGATCAAGAAACAACGCGTTGCGATAATCTTGAAAGATGCGATAACTAAATAATTTATCTTCTCCAAACGCGTACCCCTTCAAATATTCATCAAACGAATAGGTATCAAACACACGCCGTCTATAATTTCCAATGCCACTCAACCACTCACATGACTGGATACCTGTGGGACGACTTGCGTACTGGTTGCGTCCGGACAAAAGCAGTTTGTTGGTTTTGCTTGAATGATTGAGAAAAAAAATAGAGGCAAACATATTGTACACGCGATAAACCAATCTATTCCCCCCAACTTTTTTGGCATGCCCTGTTTCAAAATCAGTGATAACCCCCTGCACACCTAGCGCGTTTGGATGCACAGAAAAAAATGCTCGCACGCGTTCCACATACGTGGACGACAACACGACATCATCATCGAGAAAACCGATACAATCACTGGATGAAAGGCTCACCCCAACATTTCGTGCTTTGGTGAGTGATTGAAACGAGACGTGGTGATACACCAATGGAAGCGTTGGGAATGATTGTTCAAGACCGGTCAACGGTTCATGTCCTTGATCAACCACGAGGATACGGTCTGGAACAACAGACTGAGAAACAAAAGAATGAAGTAATCGAAAGAGCATCTCCGAGCGTCCTATGGTTGGAATGATAAATGTGAGAGACTCCATAGTGAATTATTATTCCTGTTCAATGATAGGATGCCAACGCTCTTGATTGCCCTCTGTCAATGAAACGAGTATGCCATGCTTGTCAAAATGCATCATCGTGTACACTCGATCATGTGTGTTTGCATCAAAATCAAGAGATAAACGAGATCCATCAAATTCCCATGATCCTGTATCAGATATATCATTATCAACCAAAACATTCACCGAGGAACCTGATACAAATTCAATACCATTATATTCACCATTGGCTTCCACGCTCCATGGTTGAGCGGTCAAAATTTCTTTTGTGAGCGGATCACGCGGACCATAGAGTGTTCGCGACAGCGCATACCACACGACACCAAAAAGAACAACAATCCCGACCACGAAAATGATACTATTTTTTTTCATAGTGTTATAATGTAGATACAATTAGATATGGAATGAAAATCTTCTCCGTTTGATAGCCTGTGGAATACTATACCAGAGACTGCGTATCAAGAGAATCAAACAGCCGTACCAAAACGGATACTGATGCTGAATAATCGCGCGCCACCGAATTCTCAATCCATCCCATTCTTGTCGTTTGGATTGCCATGAGATGGATCCTGATCGCACGCGCCATGCAATACCGCACTCTGGAATATTCGCGATCACATAGTCGCGTGAAAGTCGCATCAGGAGTTCATAATCTTGCGCGGTTTTGAATGCTTCATCATACCCTCCTACATCATCCAACACCGACCGTCGAAACAACAGACTGCTGTGAATGCACTGATTATTCCACAACAATTTTTTTTTGATATCCATCGGATCACAAGGAAGCTGTTTCTCGCCAAGAAATTCTCCTGCTTCATTGATATATTCACCCTGCGTTCCACACACTGCAGTATCCGGATGCGTGTGCATAGAGTGATATTGGAGTGCCAGTCGTTCTGGTTTTGCTACATCATCGCTATCCATCCGTGCGACAAACTCGCCATGACAATGTGCCAATCCCTTGTTGAGAGACGCAGTCAATCCCAGACGCCGTTCATTTCGAATAATATGAATACGATCATCTTCACGAGCCAAATGATCCAACAATGTTGACGATGCATCAGTCGAAGAATCATCAATGATGATAAATTCAAAATCTGTAAACGACTGACTCAGTATGCTCCGAGTAGCAATGTCGAGATACATCGCGTCATTATACACGGCCATCAATACAGAGATTCGCGGTATCATAGACCTGTGGATGAATTCGACGTAATGACTTCAAATACAGATTCATCTGCATCGGAAAATGTCAATCCCATACTACGAACAGTGGTTATCAACCTCTTTGCTTTTTCTTCTTCTCCTGAATCATACATTGAGACAATCAGGCGCATCCACCCTTCAGTGATAAATGGACTATCCACCACACTTTGTTTCAAAATTTCAATCGCTTTCTCTCTGTTCCCGAGCTGAAATTGCGTACCTGCGCGAAGATACTGAATCTGTTGTCGTTTGGGAGAATAAGTTTGCGCTTCATCAAGCAGTTGTTCTTCTCGAATCAACAATCTCGGGTCACCACCACTCTGACGAAGCGTATTCGAAAGCTGTGTTTCAAGAAGATGTGTCCGTATGTCCATTGGATGCAAGACACGATTTTTTTCCAATTCATCCAGTAACCAGACAAAGAGGGGTCCTGTATCAGAACGCGGGTTTTTTTGCGCGGTCGCGGAAATACTATTGTAAATATATCGAGCCACGTCACTGCGAATATCATCAATGTGCGGAGAGGGAATGGAACTCGCCCGTTGATACAGGGCAAGAGCAGAATCAACCTGACCGGTACTCAGCGTCTTGATGGCTTGCAACGTCGCTGTGTTGGCGCGCGCGGCATTGATATCAGTGGCAAATACAAACAAAAACGCGACGATGCCACTCAGAATAGCAAAACTCATGCCTGGTTTTGCAACAGTACCCTTTCGTTGATCCCGCGAGATCACCACATCACCATGATCAACCCAATACAGATATGCGAGAAAAAAGAAAAAATAGAGATATGATGTGGGATTTTCAAACACAAAAATATTGTGGACAAAATGCGCAGTCAGGAACACCACAATGACAGCAAAACGAGACACGTCAATCCGCTTGCGCCGATATGCCCGTATCAAGACAACAAATGTACTCGCGAATAATCCCGCATAGACAAGAATACCAAATGCACCTTGCGTGGCGAGTGTATTCATGACGATATTGTGCGCGTTGTCAAACCATGTCTCCCCCCATCCATGGAGCAAGAATTCCGGTCGGTAATATGAATTAAATGCATAATAAAAATTGTTTGGTCCCCATCCAAAAAGCGGATAATCTTTCCACGCAGTGATGGCAATACCCCACGCCATCAGCCGAGTATTGGCCGTCCCATCAAATAAAGACACATTGGCAAGCCCTCCAACCGCTGGAATATGCTGGACAAATGGCGTCTTTCTGTATGCAAAAAACAATCCTGCAAGCACAAAGAGCGCCAAGAGTGTTGCAATAATACCGTTGCGAACAGCACGATGTCGCCACAAAAGTACGAGGCAAACAATGCTCGACACCCCCACCCCGACCAACAACCCAAGCAAGGTTCCTCTCGTTCCACCAAGAAAAATTCCGAGAAACCCAAGTCCTGCGCCAATACCTGCGTACCATTGCCACTCCACGCGTGATTGGCCTCGTTGATGTAGGAAAATCAATACTCCAAGGGATAAAAGAAATAATCCATAGCCACTCACATAAATCGGATTTCCCAGTGTTGATACAACCCGTGATGCGTTTTGGTTCAATAAAAATTCAGGATTAAAAAATTTTTGTATCGCGCCAATCAGCATCACGAGTGTCCCTGCTCCCAAAAAAAATCGACACAAATTGAGCCAATCTTTCTCGCGATGAATCAGTGAAGAGAGGAGAAAATAAAACAACACATAATGCGTCACTGTAAACAAACCAAGCATCCGTTCATGATTGTCCCAAAAACTCCGATACCAATCAACACCGGAAAATGTGGAAATCGCAAAACTCCCCCAAAACAAAAGCACAGCCCAATGCATCACATTCCATCTGATTTTGTACGTAGCAGGATCACTCCGCAGAAGGACAATGTACACCCAAAGAAGGATGACGAGCAGTATGCGAAAGGCAATAATTTTTGGGACAATAAAGGGAAAAATAAAATAGGAAGGGAGGACAAACAATGGCACAAAAAACATGGCCACAATGGTCCAAAATCCAAATTGACGAAACACGCGTTCCATAAAACATTATGAATGGGTGGACGTTGGCGATTGTGCCGGATCAAATGGGAAAAAATCTTCGAGATGCTCAGGGATAGTTTTTTTTGTCAACGTCGACAAATCGTCTCGTTGCTTCGCGACATCTTCTCGTCCTCCCAGTTTGAATGCTTGGTCATACCAGTACAATGCATCACGGAATCTTCCCTCGCGTTCATACGCCTGAGCCGTAAATATGTCCTGTTCTTCTGTGTTTGGATACGCGCCAGCGCGAATTGCTGTATCAAGAACCTCTGGAATCAAGTGATATTGCCGACTCAAGTAATACACTTTGCCCAATGCAATGTATGGCCCAATCATTTGTTTATTATTGTCAATCAACTCACGCGCCTTTTCAACGGCTCCTGTTATATCACCGGTACCTGCGAGATAGGTTACTCTCGCGTATTCAACTTCTTGTCGCTGTGGTGAAAGCTCTTCTGCGCGAGACAATTGCGCCTCTGCCTCGACCTTCAAATCAAGATCATACAAAACCATTCCACCGCGCAACAAATCAGCATAAAGCAATCGCGCGCGTACATCCAGTGGATGCTTTTGAATAAAAAATTTCATTGCCTCGGTCGCTCGCGTATACAATTCTTTGGATGCTGATTCAGATTGATAATAGTATTTGGGGAGAAGATCAAGAACGTCTGAAGAAAAATCCCATCCAATATCAGCGGTATAGGGGCTTTTCCACGATTGCGCGCGATTCAATCGATCAATCGCCAAATCTACTTTTCCTTCAAAACGCAATATACCCCGAAGATGGTAATCATGATTGTTTGCCACCAGAATACTCAGGTTGACGAAGTAGAAAACAGCACAGATGATGAGTATTGCTGGAGCCAACACGGCAACAGGAATTGTTTGCTTTTCACCATGCACAGTATCACCATCAAGCGCAGGGACTGCTTCCTGTACCCCTTTTGCATACACATCCACCATGGCGAGAAAGAAAAAGAAGTAAAGGTATGAGGTCAAATTTTCAAATACAAACAAATTGTGGAAAAAATGTGCGGTGAGAAATCCAAGACCAAACAGACAAAACACGCGAGCTGACGAATCTCTTCTGTACACTCTGATCAACGTATACCCACCAACCGCAAACAAAAGGATGTAGAGAATCGCCCCGACCCCTCCCTGTACCACAAGCGTGTTGATGAGAACGTTGTGCGCGTTGTCAAACCATGTTTCTTGCGGTCCAAAATCCAAAAATTCCGGTTTGTAATACTGATTGAACGCATAATAATAATTGTTTGATCCCCAGCCAAACACTGGCGCATCTTTCCATGCATCCACCCCTATCTGCCATGCCAAGACACGAGTTCTCGCCGTGTGTTCTTGGAATGATATATTTGCCAAAGGCCCGACAATCGGCATCGTGCGAATGATATCACTGGAACGAAATATACGAAGAACAGCAGATGCCATCAAAAGACAAACAAAAATTCCCATTGACACTTTCCGCACCATAGGACGATCTTTGTACAAGAATGGCGCGATAATAAGCATGACCAATAACCCAAGGGTCAAACCGAGAAACGTCCCTCGACTGTTTGCCAACACCATCCCATACATACCAAAAAATACGGCAATGATTGACAACCACCGAGTCAGTCTGGATGTTGCGACAAACGCGGAATAAAGACTGCCAAAAAATACAAATAATGAAAACCCTGCAAAGAAAATAGGATTCCCGAGTGTGGAGATCACTCTGGTGGCTCCCATGTTGAACAAAAAATTTGCATCTCCATATCGTTGGTATATTCCCACGATGATGGCAATGATCCCAACGCCCAACAACACCCGCAACAACTTGACCCATTCGTCTTTTGTTGGAAAAAGATAGCGGAAGAGAAAAAAGAGTATCACATAATGAGACAGAGTAAAGACGCCCATCATGCGCTCCTGATTATTCCACACACTGGACAAAAAATCGACGCCAAACGCAGAGGAGACCATCATACTCACCCAAAACAAAAGGACAGCTGTTGCGAGTGGAGTGAAAAATGAACGAATTTGGAGACGACCGATGTGTGGCTTCTCCCCTATGGCAAGACACAAACCCAAAACCCCTGCTGTAAAGAGAATACTTTGAAAAAATACTGCTTTGGGTACAATAAATGGAAAAAAGAAAAGCGATGGAAACGTGATAAGGGGCGTGAGGAGACTCACATAGGCAAGAACACGGACGATGTTCCTCAAATGGACACGTTGCATAAGAAATGAAGTAATATGGAATAAACAAGCAGTTGCAGTATACTCTATATGAGAAAAAAAACAAGCCCCGCCCCGATGTTCATCGGGGCGGGGGTGTTTGTGTTGGATATGTTAGTACTCGTGTACTAATTTTCCAGCCGTATACTCACTAACGTGTTACTTGAGAGTAGTTGGTTGGAACATCCTTCACATAGTACCCATTGTACCAATCGCCGGATCCACTTGCAGTGCCTCCAGCATAGGTACCTGTAGTAGCACTATGCGTCACGCTGGTAGAACTTCTATCTGACCAGATGATAGACGATGTGGCTTGCACGGTGGCATCCAACGTTGAATCATCCAATGTGAGAAGATCTACACTACCTGTCCCGGTTCCCCATGGTGACAAGTAGAAATTCGGCGCTTCTGCGAGAGCAATTTCTGTAGTTGCCTCACCATTGTTCAGACGGACACGGATATAATCATTATCAGCATCTGTCGAGAACCCTGTTGCGGTTGCCTTAATGGTATAGGTGAATTCAGTACCATTTGGAATAAGTTCCTCATTGGTTCCTGTCCAAGTGATATAGAATAATTTACCAGTACCTGTAGCCGCAGCAAACGCGCTACTTGCTGCTTCAAGATTTCTTTCAGCAGATACACCAGCTGCGTGAATCTTGACGTTGTCTGTCAAGTTTGTATCACCTCTGTACAACTTGTACGTGTGTACCGCGATGTTATCATACGCAGCTCCGACATTATCAACAATGTCAATCGTGAATTCAAGCTGTTTCACCGCCACGTCACCACCATTGGCACGGACTGCAAATGAGTAGATATCATTTTCTACACCATTCACAAGCGTGGTTCCTGGGCTGATATAACGGAACGTTGGGTATGATTTGTACACTTTCATCTGGTTTCCAGACAAATTCACACCATTTGATCCATTGAACTGTGCATCACCAAGCGCAGTGCCTGATTGAACACCACTAGCCTCAATATAGAGACTGTCATCAGCCTCGGTACCATTGCCGATACTGAATGCAGGGCTGACAGCAGGTGTCAATCCATCATCTGTACCTTTCAACAGACCTTTGACATACAAGACATCATCTGTTGACTTGCCAATACGCAAGTCTCCTGCGTTGATGTTGAATGTCGCGCTGTAATAGGTGGAAATTCCATCCGTCGTTGACGATACTAATGTAGCACTCCCGACAAGGGTTGCAGAGTTTTGTCCCACTTTGTGGTACAGCTTGATACCATTGTCAGTAAATGCCTGATGAACCACGTCGTATGCATCTCCGCCTACTGCGCGGAACACAAGCTTCGTGATATCAACATCTTCATATAGTGCGTCAACAGCCAAATGTGTGAACTCTTCTTCTGTTCCACTTCCTGATGCGCCAACTGCCTTCAATGCCGTAGCTGGGTTGGCTGCGCCAAGAGAGAACGAGAGAGTTGCAACACTTTGGATGGTATTTGCTCTCCCTGTCCCAGTACCGCTCACTGTTGCGGCAGTACCGGATACAAGACCTGCACCGACCACATCAGTGGTCGCAGTTGTACCAACATAGTAGGTACCACTGGTTCCGGCAACGTTTGCCTTGACATACAAAATCTTGGTGGTTCCTTTGGCTACGGTCAAGTTGGTCAGACCAGAGAATTGAACGTAATCAGGTGTGCCACCGGTGAGATTCTTGGTTGTCCCATATTGGGTACCATCCACACCGACCAATCGAAAACTAGTCAAAGCTGTATCAGCACTACTGGCTCCAGCTACCGGAGTAGCATCATCAACAAGAATCTTAACACTGGTACTTTTCACATCCTCATATTGACCAGCTGTCAACTGCAGTGTGCCGAGTGTTTGGTCAGCAGCATTGGCAACCATGTTATTGGTTGTGCCACTTGCCCAAGACACAGCAAGGGTTGGGGTTGATACGGTCATCACCTTTCCATTTGGAGAGGTAACGGTTTCCGTAATATCAGTGCCTGATGCCACACCTGTTGAGGTGATGGAAGCGGCACTTTCTACACGGAAATGCAAGAAACTTGCGTCACTGTTTGTTGGAACGTCAGCAGTCACTTTCAAATAGCGTGAGCTGTCTTTTGCGACATTCAAGCTAAAGCTGAACGATGATGAAGCTGATGATCCGCCGGCAACAGTTGAGCCAAGTTGTACTGGGTTTGCCGTGTCAGTGATATCCCAAAGTTTTACATTGACGTAATCATTGGTTCCACTGGCAGTACTTCCCGTACCACTTCCATTGTACGCGCCAACGATGATTTGACTGACCGTTACATCTTCACCGGTTGCGGTAAGTTTGTAGTGAGCAAAGTCATATCCTGTCGCGCCTTTGGCAAGCGATGTCGCGGCAGGTGAATCATTGGCCACGGTCAATGTCAAAGTTCCGGTTGTGTCAAGTCCAAAGTTTGTTGCATCAGCTGCAGCAACACTGGAAAGACTGATATCGCCGGCAGCAACAAAGTCACCTGACTTCTCGCCTCTTGCCTTGACAATCAAGTTGGTGTTCGTAGAGCCGATAGATACTGATCCACTGTTGTCTGTGTAGCTCGCAGCAGTGTTGACATCAGTATAAACATGCACCACAACAAACTTCCCTGCCGGGACAGTAAACAATCCATCAGAGGTATCCTCAAATGTGATGCTACTGCCACTCAGACTTTGAGCACTGCCAACAGCAGTTCTCACGTCTGTGTCAGGGTTGTAGGTGTAGAGTTGATAGTTTGACCAGTCGGTTGAGTCAACACCGGATGAAGCGGTAAGTCTCAAACGAGTGACGGTCATTCCTTCTGTAGAACCTGCGGTAAATCTGAATGCGGCGATCTTGTTGTCAGGAACACCGTTCACAAAATTTACTGCGGTTGGTTCTGTAGCTGTGTCATGAGCAACGGTCAACGTTCCTTGGTCGACTGTGTGTGTTGCTCCTGTTTCAGCAGTGAAGGTTGCCCAATCACCGCTCGTGACCACATATTGAGTCTTTGCCAAATCACCTGTTGCAACCACATCTTTTGATTCTGCAAGAGACAAAATAACGGTTCGAGTGGTAATGGTGATTCCTGCTCCCACATCAGCAAACACACTCAAATTCTTTGATGTGCTCAGCTTGATGAAGTAGCCCTTGTCTCCATCCATAGTCAATGTGGCAGTGCCACCTGACAAACAACCACTATATCCACCAACAACTGTCGCGCCATCCTTCACAACAAAGTTACAAATGTTCGCGTCAGCAATCGTTCCATTGTTGGTCAATTTGAATGATTCCAAGTACACACCTTCTGAAGAGCTGGCAGCAAAATTGAAGCTGGCCAATTCTTGTCCAGTGGCTCCTGAAATCAATGTTTTCGCGGCTGGGGTGGTGTTGACATCAATGTCAAGTCCACCAACAGACACACTGTGATACTGCATGTTGCTCCCTTGAACAGGGAATCCTGTTACCGTTCCAGCACCTTCAAGCGCAACATCTGTGACTTTGAAAAAGTCATACGTTCCGCTTGCACCTGAAGCCGTATCTGCTTTGACGGTCAACGTCTTGGTCTCGCCTGCTTTGAGATCCAAGTTCAAATTGTTGAAGGTTGCAAGATGCGTATTGGTGTTGAGTGCTTGATCAGAACCAACCTGTGTTGCACCATCATAGAGGCGAACAGCAGTGACATCTGCGTCAGCACCAAGACCGTCACGCATGACGACCACTTTGTCAACGCGAGCTGCGTTGCCCGGTGCTTTGAAGGTGAACTTTGCAAAAGTAACATTGTAGCCACCTTTTGCAACATATCCAGCTGGAGGTGTTGCTGCGGAAAGGCCAACAACGACATTACCACCAGTTACAGGTGTATCGTCAGATGGTGATGTTGGTGTTGTTCCCATTTGTGATGGGTCTGCAACAACAGATGCAGGTGTTACCGAGTCAGCTGACTGCTCAAGAGCGTCAAATACTGAATCAGCAACCGTTCGAACATCCATTTTTGATGCGACTCCAAGAGCGCCATCAACTTCTTTCAACATTCCACCACTTACAGAATACACGGTGTCAGAACCTGCAGTCTTGACGAGCATGCCATCATGTGGCACTGCTGTCGCTACTGCTGATCCATCAGTGTAGTTTGGCCAGTGGAAATCATGGACATCTCGGACAAGAGTTCCCCAGTTTGCTCCATAGAGCGCTGTGGCAACTGCTTCACTTCCAAGATGCTGGCGAACATTTCCTGGTCCAATTGCGTAGACATCATTGGCAATCACGACTTTCACAAGACGTGAGCCTGGTCGGTAATTGACACCGGATGGATTGGTGCTGTTTGGGTATGCGCCAACACAATCAGATGAAATCTCTACAACTCCAGAAAAGTCTGGGTACCATGTATGGTACACTTCTGAATTTGGGAAATACATGCGTTTCATGTCTGCGTTAAGCTGGTATACAGCGCTGTTTCCTACGACTTTGAACAAGTCTCCGGCAACAAGCTCTGGACACGTCGCGGCATTGGCAGTCAATGGAACGAGTGCGGCTGCACCCATACTCCACATGATAGTCAATACAACAACAGACCATGTAAATGCGCGTTTCCCGAATTTGATTACATCGGTCATAAATATAGTAAGACCTAGCTCCAAAGCGCCTCTGATACGAACGTATCAGTATGGTCTTTGGGGTAGGTATAATAAATAGTTTGATGAAAAGCTCTGCTCAGCAGATCGACCTTTTGCTTTCCACCGATCGTACCCCGACTAAGTCGGGGCATCCCGTCACTGGGCGGGAGCCCATCCCGACTGAGTCGGGATACTGCATGGCACAGGAGCGTTCACAATGATCTGTGAACACACCAAGCCACGCAGTAGGACGAGAGATTATATAAATAACGATGTGCTTATTTGGAAGCACAGAGATAATTCTTGAAAGAATCATCTCTCTACTCCCAACGAAAACGACTACTGTGATGCGTGCGGACTTTTTGTCGCGGTTCCAGACGTCGATGGTACCACAATCGCGGTCGTCGTTGCCACAGATGGTACCGTGAGTGAAAGTGAATCACCCAATGCGGTTTTTACTTCTTCAATCGCGGTTTTCACATTTTTTGTGTCTTGAGTAAGAACACGCACTTTTTGGATTGCTTCAAGAAATTGATTGCTATCAACCAATGTCTGGGCTTCTGCTGTCGTGTTTTTTGCTTCACCGGTCAGCGCGCCTGCCTTTTGCACGACATCTTTCATATTTTGCGCACTCAGCGGAAGTATGGCGACCGTCGGCACAGTGCTCGATACCGAACCCACACCAACAGTACTTGTGCCGAGAGACGGTATAGGTGCATTGACACCACCAGTGGTAATTGATGTCGGTGAAGACACGAGAGGAAGAGTGGAACTCGCGGCTGATGCAATCGCATTATTGGTCACTGTCGCTGCCACTTGTTGAAGACCTGAAATAAGCCCGATATGATCATCAAGAACTTTGGTAATTTGTGCTTCGACCAGTGTTTTCACATCTTTGTCAGACAACGTACTATCCCCAGCCTGTTGCTGTTTTGCTTGTTGTTCAACCAACACCTCCACAGCACCAAGACTTGCTTCATCAACAACCTCTTTTGCATCAGAAACTTTTTTTTGTACCGATGCCGTTGTGGGAGTATCAAATGTTTCAAGCGTAATAGACGTATTTTTCAATTCTTTACTTGCTTCATTCAACACTTTGACCACTTCGGCAACTTTGTCAGATTTCAAGCCATTGATTTGTTTGACATCTTGCACTGCATCGTGCGTGGAATTGACTGCCCTTTTAAGCTCTTCAATACCAACATTCACACGGTTGGCTACATCAGGTGATTTTTGCTCAATCACTTTTTTGACTTCATTGGCTCTGCGTCCGGCTGACTGAGCAAGCAAACTTGCTTTCTTTTCTTTGTCTCCGGTAATCGACGCGACCGCAATCTGCGTTTTTTCTGTAGCCAACTTCACACCCCACAACGCATCACCGGGAAGACTATCATACGACGCACTCGCACCGACCGTCCAACCACCAACGGTCAATCCAAGCACAAGAAAAATCAACATTGCTGAACGAGCCATCATAATAAATTGTTGTGGGACAAACAGGTGCATCCATGTTTGACGCTGTTCAAAACGATTAACCGTGACAGGTCTATCCTTTTTGATACGAGAAAGAAGCACTTCACGCTGACGCTGAACCCAAACACCATCAGGGGTAAGCTGATGTTTTCCTTTTTTCAATGCAGTGAATTGTGCGTGCTGTGACGGTTTCATGGTAATGGTGAAATTTATTCTTCATTCCCATCCGTAAGTTTTTTGAGCACACCAAGCGCTCGATGCAGTGTGACGCGAACATTGGTCTTTGATTTGCCGAGGATATCTGCAATTTCCGAAATGGAAAGTTCTTCCATATGCCTCAGCAAGATAATATCTCGATATTCCTGTTTCATCCGATCAAGGTGACCAAGCAATGTGTCAAATTCAGATTGCATCTCCACATGACGATGCCCATCTTCATTTGAGACTAAATCCGGAACAGTTTCCAAATCTTGCTCTGGATGGCTGGCTTTCCTTCGATAGAGATCCACGACTACATTTCGTGCCACTTGATGAAGAAGCCCGCTGAAACTTCGTATTTGTCGTGGCTCGTCCGTATGCTGGGTCAAGTATTGCCATGCTTTTAGAAATGTATCGGCTGTCAAATCTTCTGCTTCCTCGCGTGTCCGCACTTTGAGGTAAATAAAGCGGTATATTCGCTCCACATAGGTATCATAGAGCGATGCAAATGCGTCCGCGTCCTTGGCAGTCTGTATTTTATAGAGCAAACGCTTTTCTTGAAGGTTCTGCATAAGGAGACGTGGAGGTTGGTAAAATGTTACACATCACAAAAAGTGCGGGCTAGTATATATCAAAATTCCAAAAAAAACAACCGGAAATGCGAAAAAGGTGTATAACAACAATATATAAGAAATATGAAGAGGAGACGCGAAAACAAGAAGACAATTACACACAAGAATATCCACTCCCCTATTCCAAAATCATTTGTATACACTACTGTATACAAACTGATATAATAATAAATACATTGGCTCTCTATATAGCTAAAAAATAGTAGATTTGTATACAATAGTGTATACAAAATGATACATTGGCAAGAATGCTTGCCTACAAAACCTATTGACAATCACAGCACAATACTGTATATTTTGTATACACAACCTTATACAAATATGACAAAAATGTCTCAAATCCACGATCAGCCAAAGGAAATCATTCGGTTATCTGTATCAGAGGCGGCAAGGCTTTTTGGTGTCAATCCACAGACAATCCGCCGTGCAATAAAAGATTCTGAAATTACCTATATTGTGGTTGCGGGACGTTACAAAATAAACTTTGAAAGTCTCGTGAAGTGGTCTCAAGAAAAAACGACTGTACGAAATAAAACCGCCACAAAGGGCATTGGACAATATGTGACCAAGTGGAAAATTAGCAATACCTTGTATTCTCCGAGCAAAAAAAGCGTGAAAAATCCGAACGATACTGGTGATATTTAATTTTTCTCGTGAACAGAACGAGCGACCATTTGGTCGTTTTTTTTATTCTCATTCTCTTCATTTCGTGCTATGATAAAGGATATGAATTTTGTTCGCACACATCTCACCAAGCATCATTTCCGCCACTCACCCCATCGGTGGATCCTTGCGCTACTCCTCTCCCCTATCCACGCAGGCGAGTTGCGCTATATGTCTCACTATCACTTGCGTTTTGTTCATGCGAGGAAACTTTTTGTTTTTGATCTTCTGCTGTCGACCAGTATCTTTCTTTTGATTGCAACGGTGATCACGTTTTTCTTGTACGATCCGAGTGTGATAAAAGATGTCAACATGACACTGGTGGCAAGTACACACACAAACAATGAACCTGTTACGCGCATCAAAAGCGGTGAACACATGACCTATACAGCTCAATTTGAAAATACGAGCGATGTTCATCTCACACATGTGAGTCTCTCATTTCGTCTTCCCAAAGGATTTGTTCTTGATCAGGATGGTGCAATACCGGCAAGTCGTTTTCATGCATCCTCATCAAAATTCGTCCTCGATGATCTTGTCCCCGGAGCATCAGGAGAGGCATCAGTGACAGGATTGTTTGTTGGAACGCCAGATGAAGAAGATGTGATGATTGCCGAGCTTTCATACCAACAAAATGGAAAAAACACTACTGAGATCCGACCCGTGCACATCATCACGACATTGCGCGGTTCTGTGCTTGACGCAACGATGACAGACACACCGACCCATATCTTTTCATCTGGGAGTATTGACGCCACTTTGACACTTACCAATCTGTATCATCATCCGATAGAAAACATTCGCGTACCACTGTCATCAACGTATCTCACTGTCATAGCCACAAAATCACCAACAATCGGATATATCAATAAAGAGACGTGGTTTGTTGAACGCCTTGATCCAAATGAAACCGCACGTGTCCACACTACATGGTCGGCGCATATCGACCGTGGAGTAAAGGAAATTGTTTTTTCCATTACCCCAACGAGAGAAGTGAATGGGATTGCCTTTCCACAAACACCCATGACACAGACACTCACCGTATTACGCCCAGAAGTGCAGATGTCGGTCGAGTGGCTCAATGACGAGCGTTATGTCAAACCTGGCGAGACTATATCCGCTCGTATGACACTGAAAAACACGGGCAATATTCCGCTGAAACGCCTTTCTCTCAGCATTCCCGCGCCAAGCACGGTGATCAATGAATCTCAGATGGCACAGTACAACAAAGGAAAATACGCAAACAACACATTCTCAATCAACGATGCATCCTATCAAGCGTTCACACTTCTCAAACCTGGCGAATCAACCACCATCGACATCACACTTCCGATTCTCTCTGCACCGCGAGGGACACAAAATCTCACCTATACACTTCATCCGCACATTCAGGCATTTACTGATCTCCTCCCCGGCGTTCCATACCAATCAAGTGTGGAAAGTACACCAATCACTATTGATAGTGCATTGATTCTCAACGCAACACTTCGATATTTTACGGTTGATGGTGACCAACTTGGTCGCGGACCTCTCCCTCCAAAAGTTGGCGAAGAAACAAAATATTGGGCGTTTCTTGAAATACAAAACACCACAAATGAAGTCCGGAATGTTGCAATCTCTGCACAGCTTTCGCCCAAGGCCTCTGCAACAGGAAGATCCAGTGTGAGTAAGGGAAATGACATTGTATTTGACACACAAACAAAATCCATACGGTGGACGTCATCATCGCTAGCTCCACAGGAACATGCCGGCGTCTATCTGGAACTCTCGTACACTCCCTCTCCCAATGATATTGGCACCATACAAACACTACTCTCAAATATCATCGCAACAGGTCAAGATACTTTTACAAATAACGATATCACTGGCACAGGCGTTTCCCTCACGACAGCTCTTGATGGAGATGTGATTGGAAACACGCGCGGGACGATTGTTCTGCCATAGCACTACCCCTCGCATACAGGAGTACCTTTTTCCACCAGTGGCTTTCACCAATAGTGCTCGATGTTCCTGTGCTCACCGACGAACGAGCACCTGTAGAGCACTATATTCCAAAAAACGTCCGTTCAATGATATTCGTAAAAAACCGCTCAACTGGGCGGTTTTTTTATCTTTTTTTCTCTTGACACATATCTTCATGCGTGCTACACTACTCCATTCTCTATAAATACATTGAAGTCTATCTTTATGCACATTGCCATGATCGGACAAAAAGGAATACCTGCAAAGTATGGTGGTGTTGAACGACATGTCCATGATCTTTCGGCGTCTCTGGCCAAAGCTGGCCATACCGTGACGGTGTACAGTCGCGCTTGGTACTCTGGCAATACATCACAAAATATTCACTCACGTGTTTCTTCAAAACTAGTTCCATCATTGGAGACAAAACATCTTGATACAATCACCCATGTTTTGCTTTCCAGCATCCATGCGTTGTTTGGACACTACGATGTCATCCACTACCATGGCGTTGGTCCATCATTGCTATCATGGATTCCACGATTGTTTGCTCCAAAAACGAAAGTGATTACGACCTTTCATTCTATTGACCGCTATGATCACAAATGGGGTGGATTTGCGCGCGTTGTCCTTTCACTCGCAGAACGAACCGCCACCACATTTGCCCACACCACGATTACCGTATCCCAAAGTCTTCAACAATATTGTCTCAAAGAATATAGAAAAGAGACAATGTATATTCCCAATGCGGTTGCTCCATTTGACCACAACGTTTCTTCATTGCCGTTGCAACGATTTGGATTGACAGAAAAAAACTATATTGCCATGGTCGCTCGTCTTATCCCACTCAAAGGAGCTCACCTCTTGATTGATGCATTTGTCAAGTTGAAAGAACAGCATGCGAATGACTCCACAGTGAAAAATCTCAAACTCGCGATTATTGGTGGTTCTGCAAAGACAGACTCCTATGTGAAATCATTACATCTGCAAGCAAATACGATCAACACAATCGTATTCACTGGATTTCAATCAGATGAAACACTCCACGCACTCGTGAAAAACGCCATCGCCATCGTCCATCCATCACTGACTGAGGGACTGCCGATCACAGTGCTTGAAGCCATGAACACATCAACTCCTGTTCTTGTATCAAACATTCCTGAACATCTTGAACTCATTCAAGACCCGCGTATTATCTTTTCACAAAATAATGTCGATGCAATTGAGCGTGCCTTGTGGCAATTCTTGTCGCTCCCACAAGAAGAGCGAGATGCCATTGTGGCAGTCAACAAACAAATGATTACCGACCATTATACATGGGAAATTATTCTGCCAAAAATTATCGAAATCTATATTGACAAAACGAAAAAAACAAAAAAACATCAGATCGAAAACGATCCTTTGTTTGCGTCTTAACCTCAACACGAATCAACTTCTCCGTAGCAAACTGACGGAGTATGAAGCGAAACAATGCTTCAACACACTAAAATCCCCTACTTATCGCTACAATATCTTCCTTCCCATCAAAATCCACATCCATAGACTCAACATCCACGCCTGATGTGTCAAATGATGTATACGCCACAAACGGCTCATATATGGATGCGCCTGATCCATCAAACAGACGGATCTCCGGCTTCTTTCCATGTCCTGCGCCCACAATGACTTCATCAATGCCATCGCCATCAAGATCACCGGTTGCGACATCAATTCCGCCCTTGAATTTTTTTTCAAAACCAAGCCATTGTCGCGCAAGTTTGAAACTTTGATCATAGACAAAAACGATTGGATCCACACCAACTCCAGACCCAAGCACGAGCTGATTGTCTGATCCACGTTCGACATGACCGATGGCCAAACGATATCCACCTTGGTACGCAGTTCCGAGAGGATACCAATCATGTTGCATTTTGATCCCATCACGCGTAAACACGCGAATCGGCAACGGATACCCTGCTTCTGGCGCCACATACACTTCCATACGGCGATCATGATTGAGGTCGCCAATGGCGACATTGAGCGACCCGTGATATTGTACGGTGTATGGATATAATTTCAACAACGGTTGTCCATCATACCGCCACGCCATCACTTTATTTCCTGATACCACAACCAAATCTTTTTTTCCATTTCCATCCATATCAATATGCGCAATCTGATCTCCACCTTTGTAATTATCTTCAAATACAAAAAATCCATTCCTGACGCTCTCACCGTCCGGATGTAAAAACCGTACAAATCCACCATTCGGAAATAGAACATCATCAAGCGTAGAAAATGTTTTGAGCAACACGACCCCATCATGCGCGTCCACACGTACATGTGAGACAATGGAGCCATCATTGATCGAGGTGTCTTGCGTTCCATGAATTTTTTCAAACTCTCCGCCGAGTGATACGGTTTCTGCCCGACCCGTGCTATTCACCACAGACAATCCATTTTCAAAATCTCTGCGCCACACATCCGGAGTGTAGGATGTTGCGCCAGACGCACTCAACGCATTATTGATTGGCTTGCCGAGGTCGAGCGCATATTCATCATACATCCACACTTGCGCGTGGTTTTGGTCTCCAAAATCATAGCTATAATATCCATTTTCCAACAATGCGCTGGTCAATCCGTAGCGCATATTTTTGTATCCTGTCCCGTCCCCGAGATTGTTTGATGTTCTATTGAGCACGGTCAAATTTGGCAATTGTTGACGACTTCGGACAATCGTCTGATATGCAGTCATCATCTGCAACCAATCAAATGATTGCATATTTTCCAAAAACATCCCATTCACTTGTCCGGTATATGCGGTGGTATTATTGTTACCAACAATAATATATCTGTCCGACGTGAGACGACGTGTTTCATCATAGAGATACTTCATCCCATCTCGCCACGCGGTGTCGGGATGGATATCAATGACACCATCATGGTTCAGATCTACATCATTGCCGGCAAAATATGTGATATTGTCCCATGCGTTGTCATAAAAAATGCCATCCCACAGTCTGGTTTTCAAAATTGTTTCCACGGCAAAGTTTGCAACATAGGTATTGAGTTGCTGGCCATTCACGCGTGGCGCTTGATTTGAGATATTCAACAGCCACGTCCCCGGCCATCGAGACAATCGATTGCCGTTCGCATTGGTAAGATACCACGCATTCGGAATACCTACTGACAACTGGCGTCGCAACACGCTGGACGCGGTACCTGCATCTTGCCGAATTTCTTGTGGAGTGATGTATGCCAAGAGTACAATGTGTGGATTCCACACACGCATCTGTCTCAAGAGCGCTGACTGACGTTGTTGAATCTCCATATCCAAAATGACCACATCCCACTGAGAAAGACTGCGCACCTCGGCTTCGGTCAACTCCCATTTCAAAAAAACATTGGCAATGCGCGGGAACGCATGATCAGAAATGACCCGAACAGCCTGCGTGGTAGTGGGAAAAATCAACACACAGACAACAAGCCCGACTATCACGGAACGAATCCTGTGTTGTACTATTTGTCTCAAATGCATAGATTATGTTGATTGGGAATCAAAACAAATATCATCATATACACGTGCTACTGCCTCAAGGTGATGCGCGAATCCAAAACGTTTGACCGCAACATTCCGTGCTTGCTCTGCGACATGGTGAGCGCTCTTTGCGTCACCCAACACAGTATTCAAAACAAAAGTAAGTTTCTCAACATCACCTGACGGAAATACGAACCCTGTTTCATTATCAACAACCATATTCCCTGCTGATGTGTCCGACGCGACAATACATTTGGCCGATGCCATGGCTTCCATGATAGCGAGACTCATCCCCTCCCAGTGTGATGGCTGAAGAATAATATCCGCATCTGCATACGCGTCAACAACATCAGACACTTCCCCATGCCATACGACCTGATCAACAATGCCGAGCGCGATTGTTTGTGCATGCAATGAAGGAACCAATGTCCCATCACCGTACACATGATACTCCCAATCACGATGTAAAAGCAGAGCAAGCGCACGCAATGCGAGTGCATGACCTTTTTGCGCTTCCAGTCGACCAACGGTCGCGATGCGAACCGGTATGTGGAATGACGAACGCACAGGAAGAGACTGAAACCGTGCCACATCAATCGCATTTTCTATCAGATGAATTTTTTTTGATGGAACGCGAAAGACCTGCTGTGCATACGATGCCACTGCTGGCGACACTGCAATCACGACATCTGCGCGTCGCAAAATCGTGCGCCACATCAGACGCTTGATCCACATGGTATGGTACTCGGTATTATGGAGCGTCGCGACCCATCGCACACGTCTATGTGTTTGCTTCCAGAGATACCCTATAATATCAGCGCCGAGAAGATGTGTGTGTACGATATCCGGATTGATGTCTCGCAAAAATCGTTTGACCACGCGCACTGCGCCAAGCCGACCAAACCAATGCGGTACGGCTGAAACATCAAACACATCAGAAGATGTCTGCAAAAACGCTTTTTTGAGTGGGCCGGTTGCAACCGTATTGATGACAGAAGTGTGAAATCTTTCATCCATCTGTTTTACATAGCCAAGCACGAGCATCTCTGCTCCACCAGCACAGTATCGGGTAATCAATTGTGCAACCTTCATTTTTTTCATACTGAATTATACACGGCCTCATACTCGCGTACCATTCGGTCAATCGCGCAATGAGAAATGGCAAACGCTCGTGCCTGATGCGTCAGTGTCTCCACATCAATATCATCGGAGAATAAACGGGAAAGTATGTTGGAAAGCATATCCACGTCGCCATTGGCAAACAGCAATCCGTTTTGCTGATGAATGATAAGCTCAGGTATACCACCTGTCTCAGAAGCAATCACCAATCGTCCGGATGCCATGGCTTCGATAACGACAATTCCCAATCCTTCCCAATGTGATGGAACAAGCACCACATCTGCCTCTGCATAATGAAACGCAACATCCTCAGTGGCTGGCAACACTTCAACACGTTCACTCAAACCCAACGTGGAGATCAATGTTTCAATGCGCTCTTTTTCCGGTCCGTCACCGACGATCGAAAGCAACCAATCAGCATGTCTTTGCATCGCGAGGGCGCGGAGCGCTATCTCATGACCTTTTTGTTTGGTCAATCTCCCAATCAGCAACAATTTCATCGGCTCTGCGTATGTGGAAAATGGAATATCAACAAATCGACTGAGACGAACACCGTGTATGATGACACGCACCGTATCTGATGAAATGCCATACATCTGTTGCATCCAAGTCGCTACTGCCTGTGATGGCACGGTATAGAGTGCTGTCTTGTTCTTGAGGCATCGTTTGATCGTTCGTTTCAAAAACCCCTCATCTACATTCATATTGTGCTCTGTCGTAACAACAGGAATCCCAAGTCTATAACCCACCATCCTGCCCCATATATCTCCGCCAGACAAATGGGTATGAATGACATCAGGCTTCATCTCTTTCAGTGCTTTTTTTAATGAACGAAACAATCCAAAACTGAGTCTTCCTTTCTTTTGAACCACACGCACACAGACATCATCAGGCAAATCCACTGCAAGTGGCGTGTGATCAAAAAGTACAATAATAGAATGCTGAAATAGCTGTCTATCCGCATTCCCTGCCAAATCCACGACAAAACGTTCAGCACCGCCATAGCCAAGCGTGGGAATGATGTGGACAATGTGTTTCGTGTTCATAGTAAATTTGGGAGTCATCCCACTTCAAATCTTTTATTCTTTAATACCACCACCGCAGTCAATGCCAGCCCAATCGGCAACCACATATTGGCGTTGAAGTATGAGGTATTGAATAATTGAAACACCACAGCACCGAGTACAGACAAAAACAATGCGCGAGAAAGGTGGGTATCGTGCGCATTGAGCTGTATTTGCCACAGGAGACGAAACAGACTGAACAGAAAGATGGAAAAGAAAATGAGCCC
>Ga0066639_10000580_pt1 | contig 32072 bp, 28 predicted proteins | sample CryGeyCG2114_010_2_FD_59504 | JGI IMG/M metagenome (GOLD analysis project Ga0066639, IMG submission 59504) | Groundwater microbial communities from aquifer - Crystal Geyser CG10_big_fil_rev_8/21/14_0.10 | ecosystem: Environmental > Aquatic > Deep subsurface > Groundwater | place: USA: Utah...
CCGAGCTCGGAGCCATGAAAACGAGAAACAGCTGTTGCTGCATCATCATCAGATGACATTTCAACAAAGCCGAAGCCTTTGCTACGACCAGACTGACGATCAGTGATCACTCGAGCGGACTCGACCTGACCTGCTTGCGAAAAATGATCTTGCAATGCTTGATCATCAACGGAAAATGGAAGATTTCCGACATATAGTTTTTTACCCATATAACCTCCTTATGCGTCGTGGGGACCGCGCTAGGAAGCCAAATGGGACTCGCTCGCGGGACCGAACACGTAACTATTAATCAAGGATTTAACATATTTTCTAGCTCAGAATCCACCAAAATTTTAAGATTCCCATGATCTATTAGACTTGAGGCGGGCAACAGAGGATCTCTCTGGAGGGTTCTTTTTGCCACCACCATTTTATCAACCCCCCTGAGAATCAATAGGATGGATTTACACTGCATAAAAGCACCTAACCCATAGGTAAGCCCAGGGGTTTTAAAAGGGGTCCCCAAGCGCCGACAAGTCGACTCTTCCAAGACCACTGGACCATATAAAAAATCCCTTTTTATATGGGGCTCATGAAATCCCACATGGCCATTAAGGCCTAAACCTAAAATAGCTACATCAGCCTGAAAAAAATCCTCATGAATCCAATGAAAAGCCCCTGTATGTTTTGAAAGGTGAGTCTCAAAAAACTTTTTAAACTCGCCCGTCTTGGGACCTTCGGTAATGTCATCAACTTGTACTAATTTAATGCCCTTCAAACATTGGCTTTCAGAGCTATTCCAGGCCTTATAAAGAGGTAATGCCGAGGCACCAGCTGGTAAATACACGCTCTTGGCCTTTTGCCGCTGGCACTCGCCTAACCATGTGGTTGCCAATTCCACAAGTTCAAGCTCATGTTTAAATATATGAATATTATGATTCCTAATAGCCATTGATAACCTCTACCGCCCTCAAATTCACAATTCGACGAATGCTGATATAAATCACAAAAAGTCCAAAACACAATACCATCAATAAATTCCAAAATAACAGAGCAAAATCTGGAGTAAAATTAGTTTTGAAAATCCATAAGATAATGCCTTGGCTAAGAGCCAGACTAAAAAAACCGCCCATAAGGGTTGAGAAAAAAAGTACTAAACCAAGTTCAAACATAAAAATAAAAACTCCGTGACTCCATTTTATCCCAAGAACTTTTAGCATCATGATTTCGTAACGACGAAAATAGATTTGTGTATTAGAAACAGATAACAAAACAACTATTCCACAAAAAATAGATAAAAATGCAATAATATTAATTACAACAGCAATTTTTGAGATCATCTCTAACAATTGTTGAACTGTGCGATCCACGTCTATAATAGAAATGTTTGGTAAAGCTTTAACAATTTTTGATTGTATTTTTAATTTTTCCTTTGCCTCCAATTTTGCAATGGAGGCTAAAAATATTTTAGGGGCTTCCTCTAAAACTCCTGGCCCTACCACAACAAAAAAATTAGGCTGAAAACTACTCCACCGCACCTTACGCAAATTAACCACGGACCCTGTAATTTGGACTCCTTGAATATCAAATGTCAGCTGATCACCAACAGCAATAGACATCCTCTCAGCAAAGCCCTCCTCTAGAGAAAATTCCACGCCATGCCCACTCAAAGCCTGACCCCGAGTGATATACTCACTCTCACCCAGATGCTCCTTATATGTTAAATTATAAGTACGACTACGAAATTGGTTACTTCTCTCTTCTTCCTTACTATGCAGAAAAGTACGTTCTTCTTTTACCATCTCATTATTAATTTTTTCAAGTCTTGCTCGTACCATTGGAGACACGTACTGAAGTGGATGCCCCGCTTTAGCTATAAGTTCTTTAAGGGGCATGAGTTGCTCTTCTTGAATATCAAAAAGAAATAGGCTCGGAACAACACCTGAAGTTTGTATTTCACCCCTAATTTGCGTTCGAAGTTGAGGTAATAAGGTCAGTAATAGTGTCCCCAAGCCAATGGCTGTAACAGCTTCAAAAGCATAAGTTTTTCTACGACTTAACTCTAAGATAGGTAATCGAAAGATATAGTTCCAATGAGTGGAAATCCTATGAAGCCACCAACAAAAAATACTAAAAAAGCTTGAAAACAAAACAATAGAAATCACCACTGACAAAACAAATAACAAAGCAACTATATAGCTAGATGTTAACCAAAAAGCTAACATGCCAAACAAAAGCACAAAAGGTATCCATATGAGCACCTCCCAAGAGTTTCTCTCCATCACTGGGTTAAACTGTTCTCTAAAAATTTGCTGAACTGGGAGACGAGTTACACCATAAAATACAGAGAGCGAAGCCAAACACCCACTGATAAATCCAACCAATGACATGGTAACAAGATCTAATAAAGATGATTTTAAATGAAAATCCATGGGTAAAAAGTCCCGCAATGATGACTCTAAAAAAGGGTTAAAAGCCCTGGCTGCGGTAAAGCTGATGAGGGCCGCCGTCAAACATAGAAACAAAAATCCTAATGAGAAGATAAGGATTATCTTTGTATTAGAAAGCCCCAATGTTCTAAAGGTGGCTATTTCTCTGAGTTTACGTGAAAGCCATGTGCGCATCAGATAGGCCGTTCCGATGGCACTCAAAAGAAGGCCCGCTAGAGCTGCTAGCCCCATATAATCGCCAATATAGGAACTTAGCCGCAACATCTGTTCACTGGCCGATTCATGCTCTTCAATGTTAATAGTATTATCATTGACCTGATTTTTTAAAGCACTCACCAAGTTCTTTAGATTCTGAACCTGAGGATGCAAAAAGTAATAAGAGCGAGTGGCAGTCGTTCCCACTTGTAATAAGTGAGCTTCGTTTAGAGCTTCGATTGTCATATAAACTCTTGGCGCAATGGAAAAAGTACGAAACTGTCCTGCACCATCTTCTAAAATACTCCCCTTTACCTGGTAGTGAGCATTTCCCAAAGCAACTTTATCATTAATAGAAAGTGAAAATTGCTCTAAAAGTTCTGGGTAAATATAGATTTCATTTTTTAAAAGGCTCGAAAAAAAGTTTTCCCCACTCAAGTTTGTACCATTAGAGAGCTTTAAACCACCAACGAGAGGGTAACCTCTACTTATTGCCCGCACATAGACCAAGCGAGACTCATCTTTCACCCTCATCATGGAAAACAAATCAATACTTTGAGCTTCTTTTACAGCAGCAATTACTTTTCTAGATCGGTCTAACACGATTTTATCAATTTTTTGTCGAGATGATATCAAAAGATCTGCCGTCAGCAGATGTCTTGAATTTTCCTTTAGGGACTCTTGAAGGCTGCTTTTAAAGGACTGGATCATATTTAAACCCAAAAGACCCAATGCAATATTAAAAATCATCAGCAGTGCTAAATATTTTTGCTGCAAAATTTCTTTATAGGCTAACTTAAGTATTAACATGAACCAGGTGTCCATCTTCTAACCGAGAGAGACGGCGACATCTAGAAGCCAAGTCCATACTATGAGTGACAAAAATAGTTGTTACTCCAAGATCGCTAATTGTCTTAAAAAGTAAATTCAATATTATTTCACTTGTTTCATTATCCAAGTTGCCGCTTGGCTCGTCAGCAAGCAATAACTTCGGCTGCGTCACCAAAGCTCTGGCCAAAGCCACACGCTGACACTCTCCTCCACTTAACTGAGATGGTAAATGTGTTAAACGAGGCTCTAGCCCCACCATTTGCAAAAGTTCACGAGCCTTATGATAGGCGCTTTTGTCCCCAGCAATTTGAGCAGGCAAAGCCACATTCTCTAGAGCCGTGAGACTAGGAAATAAATTGTAATTTTGAAAAACGATCCCAATATTTTTTGCTCTAAATTCTGTCATCTCTTTTTCGGAAAATTGAGCATAAGAAATGCCATTCAAAATAATATGTCCAGAGGCTGGTCTATCTAAACCTGCCAACAAGGACAAGAGTGTGGACTTACCAGAGCCAGACTTTCCAACAATAGCTAAGCTATCTTTAGATTCAAGATCTAAGCAAAGGTTCTTTAAGACTTCAATCTTTGTGGGCCCTTGTATAAAAAATTTATTAAGATGATCAATATTGAGCATGAGATATATGTTTCTTTAAAAATCGAACCACATTCTTTGCAATGATTTTTTGTCCCTCTTCATTGGGGTGAATCCCATCGGAGAGATTCAATTTTTTTCTAGCAGCAACATCTTCAAGCAAAAAAGGAAACAGTGGGACGCTTTCCTCCTTTGCCAAATCCTTATACATCTTTGCAAATTTCTTCGTGAACTCCGGTCCATAATTAGGAGGCATTTTCATTCCTGCCAAAAAAACTGCCACTTTTTCTTTTTTAGCCTTTTGAATCATCTCTCTTAGATTTTTTTTTGTTACCTCTAAATCCAAGCCCCTCAAACCATCATTGGCCCCCAGAGCGATAAACAGATAATCAGGCCTGGCTTTAAGGACCCAATGTAGGCGAGACAGACCATTGGCTGTAGTCGCGCCACTGACTCCCGCATTGATAGTACGTATATGATAGCCTTCTTTTTTCAACAACTGCTCAACAAGAAAAGGATAGGCCTGTTCTACACTGAGGCCATATCCTTCCGTAATAGAGTCACCAAGCATAGAGACCAATACCTCCCTTGATGACCCCTTATTAGCCATAGAAAAATTCAATGGAAAGAGTGACATGCCGAGAAGTAAAAGTAAGTTAAAAATCTGTTTGGAACTTGCACACCAACGAGCCATTGTTAACATATGACAGATTCTGTTTTGCAGGAGTAGCTTTTTTGGAAATGACAGCCTTAGACATAAAAAGTTATTGGAATCGTGCCAAAATCTATACTCCTGCTTTGGCCTTCATTGGCGGTTTTCTTTTCGACATCATCACCTTAGATAGCATCGACTCCTGGCTTAATGTCTCGCAGCAGGCCCTCTACCTTTGTCTCATTACCTTCTTTCTGCTCTCGGAAATTGTTATTAGTGATTTTCATTCCACATCCAAAGCACTACAAAAAGTGTGGCACTTCAAAGAAGAGATCATGCATTTCTTTTTAGGAAGTCTCTTGAGTGTTTACACATTGTTTTATTTTAAGAGTGCCAGTGGGGCAACTGCACTGCTCTTTATCCTTCTCATGCTGGGGCTCATGGTGATCAACGAACTCCCACGATTTCAAAAATACGGCCCTCGATTGCGCTCAGCCTTACTCAGCCTGTGCTGGTTGTCGTTTTTATCGTGTATCACTCCCGTACTTTTAGGCTTTGTGGGATTACTTTCATTTTTTATTTCCATTCTCTGCTCTTTTGCACTGATCTATTCACTTTACTTTTTTATACTAAAAAAATACCCCGCTCACCGAGCCCCATTGCAGAGGGAATTTTTACTTCCAAGCCTCAGCGTTCTTGTTCTGTTTATTTTTTTATACCTATTTAAACTTATTCCCCCAATACCCCTTTCGATTCAAAAAATAGGCGTCTACCATCAAATTAAGAAAGAAGGGATAAGCTACAAGCTCTACTATTTGCCCACTTGGTGGAAACCTTGGCAGACAAGCTCTCAAGACTTTGTGTATCGAGAAGGTGATAAGATCCACTGTTTTGCAACGGTCTATTCTCCCACAAAGTTCAAAGACCAAGTGCGTATGCGGTGGCAACTCAAAGATTCTTCTGGTGACTGGCAAAATACAGATGTTATACCAATGACTATCACTGGTGGGCGCGAAGGTGGTTTTAGAGGGTATTCTGTAAAATCAAACTACACCGAAGGTGAATGGCGCGTGGTTGTTGAAACCACCGATGGACGGGAGTTAGGCCGAATCCGCTTCAGTGTTGAAAAAGATTCGACCCAAGACTTACCCCCCCCCGAACGAGAGTGGCAGATAGATACTATTTAAAACTAATATTCATACCTGGGTCACCCTGAAGATGGTACCACTCCAAGTTATCGGTAACATCACTCTGATTAGGCCACACAGCCATTAAGTATATTTGTCCCGCTAGCAATGCCTCACCCAAGTGGGCATAGTTGTGAGCCATATGCTCAGACGCTATTCCCTGAGCCATGATAGCCGGTGGATGCCAAGAGATATTCACTGACCCACCAAAGTAGGCCACAGCACCCAAACCCTGGTTTTTTGTCATAAAAGATGTGCCAAGGTAATAGCTCAGCAACCTACCATTTTGGCAGGCAACATCGATAATAATAGGTTTCACTGTTTCCTGATTTTTAATATTAGGAATATCTATAGTCGAGTAGCTTCTGTACATGCTGGGCCATGAGGTTCCACTTCCATGACCAATATATGTTAGCCAAAAACTTCCACTACTAAACACTTGATTTAAATAATCAGGATTAGAATTGACTGAATCATTCTGATATAGATGAACCGTCTCAGTGCTCAGTTTATCTGAAAAACTTTTTTCAATGGATTGAATGTACTGATTATCTGAGGGGTTTGATCCCTCATTAGAGGCAATTCCAATCACACGTCCAAGACCTGAACTGTCTTGAAAAGACTTTGCCTCAAACTCTATGCTCTTTTTTAAAGTGCTTCTCAACTCAGCAAGATCTTTTGCCACAATACGACTGGCAAACATATCGGGAATGTAGTCCGCGCTACCATCCATAGTGTAATACTTTAAATCCGAAGGCGTCTGACTTGAGCCTGAAGTACTCACCCTAAACATGGGGAGCATGTTTTCATCACCAATCAACATTACAAAGTCCGTGCCCGACTCTGTATAATGCCTCTTAATCAACTCTGAAATAGCCGCGGTTGTATTATTAGGTGAATTGATTGTTTCTAAAATAACATTGTAGCCTAAAGATTTTTTCCAACTAATAAAATCCTGAAGCCCCGGAGCCATCTCAGAAGTTGAAATTATCAAATAATCAGAATAACTCCCCTTGGGTAAGCTGAATTCCATAGAATTAAAAGCAATCTCTACATCAGTTTTAAATGTTGTAGCATTGGATACTACATCGTAGCTCGCGAGATAAATATCAAGGCGAGAAAGTGGCACTCCACGAAAGGCCCCTACATAAGAAACTTTGTAAGAAGACGACTCTTGATACAAGCTCTCTTTATATTGAAAGCCTTTTTCATCAGTAGCACATCGGCAAGGCTCATATTGAGTGGGATATGGCATTAAGTTCTCAATAGTTTTTTCTGCTTTTATTTTTAAGCTTACTTGAATTGTCTTTGGAGTCCCAACAAGCAATAAGCTTTTTACTGGAAGAGCCGGGGCGCCGACCTCTTTGTTATTCTCATAACCTTCAACCGAAACCTTTTGAAAGGCCATGGATTTTTCTTTTTGAGTTTCAATATTAATTTTTCCAAGTTTTAAATTAAATTGATGGTTTGGGTTTGCGAGCGCAAAAGGGGCCAAAAACAACAGCCAAAGGCTGGCGGCAAAAGTCCTCATTCAGTTTCCTCCTTGAAACATTTTCTTATTATTTTGTATCTCTGGGGACTTAAGGCATAGAAGTATGCAACCGTTCTCGACTTTTAGCTCATAGATCTAGTTCATAGTAGTGGGGTGGTTCGTCTAGATTCTGTTTTTATTAGATTTATAACGGGCTTGACGAAGTTCTGGGTGACGAAGCTGGTACTCCAGAAACTTCCTTGCAAGATAGGCAGATCGAACCGTCCAGTACTTGCGATGAACAGTGATGGCACCGACAGCAATTTTTCGATCTCCATCCTTAGCATAACCAACGTACCAGTCCGTTTTTCCCACAGGATCTCGACCCCTGAGTGAGCCTGTTTTTCCGCCAAACTCTACCTCTTCAAATGCTGGGGCTCTCACTAAATCCCTAAACATTTTACGAGAGGTTCCACTCGTCACTGTGGCTCTCATAAGTACACGCAATTTTTTAGCAGACTCCGCACTCATCACATCGCTCTCCACAACAGGAGTTGATTGATAGAGCAACTCGCCAGTGTGAGAGTACATAGAGTCCACAACATAAGGAGACATCATTTTTCCGTCATTCACTACCGCCGCTGCGATCAAAGCTCCTTGTAAAGGGCTCATCGTACTACGGCGATTAAAACCAGAGGCCACCTCTGCCATTTCCCAAGCATCGGTGGTTTCTAAAGTGGCATGTCCCATCTGAACTGGCACATCTGTAGTGATGGGTTCATTAAACTTAAATCTTCCAGCATAGTCTTCTACTACGTCAGGATTAAGATGATTAATTCCTATTTTTGCAAAAACTGTATTGATCGATTTAGCAAAAGCTTCTTTTAAAGTTACACGTCTTGTCCAACGGTTCACACGAGCGGATAGAACATTTCTTTTGTATAATGTGTGATTTCTTCCCTGAAATTGAATGATTGTTTCAGGAGAAAGTTTAAATTTATCCACTGCGGCCGTGGCAGTGACCACTTTAAAGACGGAAGCCGCCGGAAACGTAGCCCGAAGAGCTAAGTTTCCCAACTCTAAATGATCATTTTTTGTGTAGCTGACCATAGAGATAATCTCTCCGGTTTCAGCATCCATCGCCACCAGAGCCCCATAGTCGGGCTTATAGTGTTCAAAAAGTTTCTGGATATAAGCCTGGCTAGAGGTATCAATAGTGTAGTTCAACAAAACTTGATTATCAGAGGCACTGCCCTCCAAAGAAAGAAACTTAGGAAATTGATTATGACGAATGGCTGGGGAAAGTATTCTTACAACATCCTGACGAGTGACCTTGGCTTTGCTGAAATAAATTTGATCACTCCAGAACGCAGCTAAAGTCGTGACGAGAAGCACAAAGATGAGTTTCCAACGAATTCGTTTCATGAGACTCCAGAATCCCTAATAAAATCCGAAAAATCAACAGTATCACGGACCAGCAGGATCTATTTTATTTGGCGTGTTTTATATGTTCATCCAAACCCACGTAGGATAAACTGCTTCTGTAAAAGTATGACCCCGTTTTTAGGAGGCAATCAAAAATGGAATTTTTCAATCAATGGCACGGCTTCTTTCTAGGAGACTATCAGACAGACTTCATACTAGGCACAGGACTGCTTGTACTCATCCTAGGGTTTAATGGAGCGCCTCTGATCCTTTGGACACTGACAGGGCTCATCGGCCTTTGGGGTTTTGGGGCACCAATAACTCTTGTGGGGGCGTACATAGCGCTCGCCACCCTATTTAATATCAAACCTCTGCGCCAAGCCTTGGTTTCCACGCCCATCATGAAGGTGATGAAGGCTCTGAAATTCATTCCTCAAATTTCTGAAACAGAGCGAACAGCCCTAGATGCAGGGGTTGTATGGATTGAAGCAGACTTATTTTCTGGAAAGCCTGATTTTAAAAAAATTAATGCTGAACCCTACCCTCAACTGACCAAAGAGGAGCAAGACTTTCTCAATGGTCCAGTGGAAAAGCTGTGCCAAATGGTGGATGACTGGGACGTTTGGAATACACGTCAACTGCCAAAAGAGGCCTGGGACTACTTGAGACGAGAGAAATTCTTGGGAATGATTATCCCTAGAGAGTTTGGTGGTCTAGGTTTTTCTGCTTTAGCCCACAGTGAAGTGATCATGAAACTTTCTAGCCGATCCATTCCACTGACCATCACTGTTATGGTGCCCAACTCCCTTGGACCAGCGGAACTACTGATCCATTACGGCACTGAAGAGCAGAAAAAACATTATCTCCCTCGCCTTGCCATTGGAGAGGAAATTCCTTGCTTTGGTCTCACAGAGCCCACTGCAGGTAGTGATGCCGGTGCCATCCAAGCAGAAGGCATTCTATTTAAAGGACAAGATGGCAAACTTCATATTCGCCTGAACTGGAACAAACGTTGGATTACTTTGGCTGCCATTTCTACCGTACTTGGTTTGGCCTTTAAACTAAAGGACCCAGAGAATTTTCTTGGAAAGGGAGAGGACCTCGGTATTACCTGCGCACTGATTCCAGCAAAAACTCCGGGTGTCGTTTTAGGACAACGCCATGATCCTTTAGGAGTGCCTTTTTATAACTGCCCAACTCAAGGTAAAAATGTTGTTGTTTCAGTGGATGCCATTGTGGGTGGCATTAACGGAGCTGGAAAAGGCTGGCAAATGCTCATGGAAAGTCTCGCGGCTGGTCGTGGTATCAGCTTACCAGCTCAATCTACCGGCGGCGCCAAACTTGCTACTCGCGTGGCCAGTGCCCACGCTACAATTCGAAAACAATTTGGTGTACCCATTGCGAAATTTGAAGGTATCGAAGAGCCACTGGCTCGCATTGCAGGCTTTACTTATATTATTGAATCTTTCCGTCGCTTCACATTAGGAGCTCTTGATAAAGGCATCAAACCTCCTGTCATTACTGCTATTGCAAAATACAACGCTACGGAACTAGGACGACGCATTGTAAATGATGCCATGGATATTCTTGGAGGAGCCGCCATTACTCGTGGCAAAAGAAATCTGCTAGCAAGTCAGTACATTGCTACTCCCATAGGGATCACTGTTGAAGGTGCTAATATTCTTACAAGAACTCTTATCATTTTTGGACAGGGAGCCCTTCGAGCTCACCCATATGCCTACAAAGAGGTTAGTGCTGTCGAAACTAATAACTATAAATTATTTGATGAGGCTTTTTGGGGTCACATTGGACATGTTGTTCGCAACACTTTTCGCTCTGTGATTCTTAGTTTAAGTCGCGGGCGATTTTCCTTGAGCCCCGTGAATGACTCTACCTCCAAGTATTACAAAAAAATGGCTTGGGTGAGTGCCTCCTTTGCCATTATGGCAGACATTGCCATGGGATCATTAGGCGGAGCCTTAAAGCAAAAAGAAAAAATCACTGGTCGTTTTGCTGACATTCTTTCCTGGATGTATATCGGAACCTCTGTACTTCGACGATTTCAAGCCGATGGCAACAAGAGAGAAGATTTACCTTTTGTTCACTTTGCTATGAACCATGTTTTCTTTGAAATCCAAAAAGCTTTTGATGGCATTTTTAGCAACATCACTGTTCCTGGATTGACTTGGCTATTCCGTGGTCCCATCCGCTGGTGGTCCTCCATCAATGCTTTGGCTGGCGAATTCCACGACAGTCACACCCATAAAATTGCCTCTTTGATCAGCATGGACAGCGAGCAAAGAAATCGCATCACTGAAGGTATCTACATGCCTGAAAATATGGAAGAGCAACTCAAGCGTCTTGATGAAACCTTCAAGGTTGTTAAGCGCGCGGAAAGCGCTGAGAGAAAAGTAAAGAAAGCCATTAAATCTGGAACTTTACCAAAACAAAAGATGGCTGACCTTATCAACCTGGCCTTTGAAAAGGGAGTGATCACTCGAGAAGAGCAAAACGACCTTATCACCTCCGAAGCGATGAGATATCAAGCCATTCAAGTCGATGACTTCTCTGAAGATGAGTATCTTGGAAAAAACGTGAAGCCAACGATGCATTTGCCCAATAGCATTGCCCACTAAACGATTTCTCTAAAACACTATCTCCATTTGGAGATAGTGTTGGTAGGGCTGATCACCAAACTGATCTTTGAAGTAAGCACCTGGAAAAAAGAGCGCCGTACCCCCACTAAAAGAAGTCACCTCTGTCGCCCTCACCTTAAAATTAAGATCCAACTCTGTGCCTAAGTCTTTAGCCTCGGAGGCCGCTACCAATCCCAAAGTGTTGATTGCATTCGTTTTGTAGGCTGGAGAATTAGTTGAGACTCGTCTCAAACGAAAATAATCCACGCCCACCTGAACATCTGCAATGGGAAGCAACTCAAGGTGAAGTGCCTCACCGGTGATATTTCTCATTCCTAAAATATCTGAGCGCCCCACCCACCGGCGATTCGTGGGATAAAGGGGGTGATAGTTTTCGTCATGAAAGAAGTATTCCAAAGAAACTCTGGGATTCATATCCACAGAAAATCTATAGCCCGACTCTGCATTCAACTGGTAGCCATCATAACCTGTATTTTCTCTCGTAAACTCAGCACGGTAGTCCCAGGGCTTAGGCTGAGAAGCTACACGAATACCGTAAGCCCATGTTTGGCGAACAGCCGAAGCAATGCTGTTTCCATTACTATCCAAATCCGTCGTGTCTTGTTTGTGCAAAATATAGAGATCTAAAGCACGAAGCATATCTCCAAAAGACCAACTCGCATAGAGTCCATTAAAATCCTCATTGCCTGATCCGTTTGTAGAAATACTTTGATCTTGAATTTTTGTGGCAAAGAAGTGAGCCCACCCTGAAAGCCATTTATATTCTATGAGTCCACCATCAAAACTATTTCCAACATTTCCCCAATCTCCTTTTCCGATAAGAAGCTCATCTCCATAAGATAAAGTCATACGCCCCACTCGAGTCATAAATCCTTCAAAAGGTTTATACTCACCATATGCCTGGTGCAAAGTAAGAGGTGTATCGTAAGAAGCTCCACTGGTTTCTGTGCGTGTATTAGAGGCTGTCGAGTTGCCATAATAATACTCTTCGCCATAAGCCTTTGAGCCTTGTGGTTCAAAAACCACATGGGTTTTATCATCAGGCTGCCACTCTAAACGCGGGCGCAAACGCAAATAAATGGGAGATCTGTTAGTCGTAAAATCTGTTTTATATTGATTTTCAAGGCGAGTTCTAAATTGCCCCGAAACTTTAAACTGGTGGCTTCGATCATCCAAACTGAAGGCCGTTTGATTTTCTAGCTTTTCCACCAATAAAGTGCCAGGCGCCCAAATGCCATCAACACTTTTTGTAAGAGAGGCTCTTACTTTACCGTTGGTCGTTTGAGCCTCAAGGTCTGCATAAAAATCATTACGACATCGCACCTCACTAGAGGATAATAGCTTAACACCTGTACATGCTGATAAATCAATGCGAGCCTTCATCTTCTGACAAGACTGAGCGGAGGTAATAATAATTTTAGCACACTCAACCTCTTGCTGTGCTTGTGCGAACTCAAACCCCAGCATGCTCAACAGGAAAATAACAAAAAGAGAAGTTGTTTTCTGGCGCGGCCCTCGTTCTATATACATAGTCTCTCCATATTTTGTTTCATCACAATCATGAATGTGATACCTGTCAATGAAAACAAAGCGCTGGAGACAACATGTTTTGGCTGAATTATCATCATCTTTACTATTTTTGGGTGATTGCCCGTCTAGGCAGTATTTCTAAGGCGTCAAAAAAATTAAACCTCGGCCAACCTGCACTCAGTGCACAACTCAAGCAATTAGAACAAAATCTAGAAACGCCTCTCTTTGAGCGCTCCAACCGACGCCTCACTTTAACAGAAGCGGGTCGTGTCGCTCTCGAATACGCCAATGAGATATTTAAACTCGGAGGTGAAATGTCAGAGGTCATTCGAGGGCACTCTTTTGCATCTTCAAATGTGCACTTAAACCTTGGGGCTTTAGACAGCATTCCTAAGAGGATTTTATTGAAGATTTTAGTGAAGGCTTACAAAAAAGGGCCCTGCACGGTCTCACTTTTAGAGGGACGAGGAGATCATTTAATTAAAGATCTTTTGACTCACAGACTGGACTTGTTGATTTCTAACTTTCAACCGCACATTTCTGACAACTCTAAGTTGACCTCAAAGTCTATTTTAAAATCCTCCGTCATTATTTGTGGGCATAAAAAATATCTCCCACTGGCGAAGGGTTTTCCAAAAAGTCTCAATGGACAGCCCTTTGTTCTACCAACCAATCATAGTCGCCTGAGGCATGATATTGACCTCTACTTAAAGTCACAAAACGTACAAATATTTCCTGTGGCGGAAACCCAAGACACGTCTCTGCAAAAACTCTTGGGATGCGAGGGCGTTGGTTTAGTTCCCTTAGCCACTGCAGCAGCTGAAGATGTCATAAAAGAAAAAAAACTTTATAGAATCGGCACCGCAAAAAATGTTTTTGAGGAGATTTGGCTCATATCTTCAGCGCGAAAAATTGAGAACCCTATTGCAGCAGCTCTTTTTCAAATGGGCTCTGGTTTGTTTTAACAACTACACATCGATAAAATCGAATGATGTGATACATATTATCTATTTTCTTGATGTTCAAAAATGATTTATGATGTCTCTATGGGGTTGGCACCGCTCTTCCCATTTGAAAGCTACTGGTGGTTTTACTTAGGCTTTTCAGCCTTTGTCGTCGCCATGCTATTTGTTGACCTTTCTTTCTTTCATAAAGAGAGCCATGTGGTCACCGTTAGGGAATCTCTAGGTTGGACGACCTTCTGGATCTCTCTAGCCCTCATCTTCAATGTGCTTCTTTATTACTATGCCCAATCTGTGGCCCCCCTACATGCAAAGCAAATAGCCCTCGAGTTTCTTACGGGCTTCGTTGTCGAAAAAAGCCTGGCCATTGATAATATTTTTGTTTTCGTTATTATTTTTAATTTTTTTGCCATTCCACAAAAGTACCAACATCGCATTTTATTTTTTGGAATACTTGGGGCCCTTCTTTTTAGAGCTCTCTTTATTGCCCTCGGTTCTTATCTGATGCAAAACCACTTTATTGTTATTCTTTTTGGCATTTTTTTAATGATCACCGGAGTGAAAATTCTTTTATCTCCTGATAGGCCTGTCGATCTCTCAAAGAATTTTATCCTACGTGCCCTCAAACGCTTTATGCCTGTCACAGATAAACTCCATGGTAAAAGTTTTTTTATTAGACACCAAGGAAAGCTTCTCGCAACACCCTTGTTTGTTGCACTCGCCTTTATAGAGTTCTCAGACATTATGTTTGCTGTTGACTCTGTTCCTGCCATTTTCGCCATTACAAAAGAGCCATTGATTGTCTTTACAAGTAATATTTTTGCTATTCTAGGTTTGCGCTCACTTTACTTTCTTTTAGCAAGGGTCGTAACTAAGTTTCACATGCTGAAATACGGACTGGGCTTTGTTCTTATTTTTGTAGGCTTAAAAATGACATGGCTCAACGAGCAGTTTGATGGAAAGTTTCCTACTGAAATTTCATTGTTCATTATTTTATCAGCCATTGTCCTCTCGATACTGGCTTCTCTTTATTTTTCACCTTCGTCTTCAGACGAAAACACTCATCACACTAAAGGAGGTGTTTCATGAAACACTTAAGTATTTCTGATTTACAATTTTTAGAAACTCAGACCTCTGGCGCCCACACGCCAAAGGTGAGTCTTTATCTTCCCAAAAAAGCCCAGCGCTCTCGTGGCATCCAAGTTGTCAACATGCTAAAAAAAGCAGAGCAACTGATGCTGAAGGATCATGAAGAGGCCGTGGTGCGCGAATACATGCGGCCCCTTTGGAGAGCCACTGACTCTGAGATCAACCGCCTAAATACCGGGAGCCTCGCCATTTTTCACTCTCCTGACATTACGGGCTACATGTCTTTGCCCTTTGAAGTAAAAGAAATGGCTGTGGTCTCTGATAGCTTTCACATAAAGCCCTTATTAAAATGGCTGCAGACGCCCCATCGTTTTTTTCTACTCACATTAAGCATGAAAAAAGCTAACCTTTATCGCGGATCCCACACAAGTTTAGAGCGTGTTTTTAGTTTGCACTCTGAAGAGCTTGAGGGACCTAGTATTAAAGAAAAAGCAACCACTCGTGAAAACAAAGTGTCGGAAATTAAAAAGAATCTTGAAAGCCGATTCTTGCACCATGTGGCTAAGGAGCTACCTCATCATGTGAACACAGAGTCTGCTCCTTTAATTCTAGCAGGAGTGAAAGAGCTTCAGTCTAAATTTAGAAGCTTGGTTAACTACCCTCACCTTTGGCAGCATGGGCTTGATGGTAACTTTGACCGCTTAGCAAGGGAAAAACTCCACCAATTAGCGATTCCCTTAGTAAAAGAAGCTCAGCAAGGCTCAGAAACTCACTATTTGAACGATTACGAATTGGCTCAGTCAGCTCAAAAGACTTGTGAAAATTTGCAAGAGATCTCCCGCCGCATCGTGACAGCCGAGGTAGACACACTTTTTGTTGCTGAAGAAGAAGTCCTATGGGGGATTTTTGATCCCCAAACAGGCAACCTAAGGGTTCACGAAAACCAATTGGACTCTAAGGATGACGACATTCTTGATGATCTTGCAGAATGGACCCTTAGAAAAGGTGGGAAAGTTGTGGTATTACCAAAGAACAAAATGCCACAAAATAAAAGCGTTACAGCTATATTGCGTTGGTAAGGAGAATATATATGCAAATGGCAAAAAGAATTTTTTTACTCATCACACTCAACATGGTGGTGATGATCACCCTGATGGCTATCATTCACTTTTTGGGCATTGGGTATTACGTCACAGCTCAAGGTATTGATCTTGTTAGCCTTGCTGCCTTTTGTTTAGTATGGGGTTTTGGCGGCGCCTTTATCTCTCTGGCCATGTCCAAAATGTTTGCAAAGTGGACCATGGGGGTAAAGGTGATTGAGCCCAATACCCGAGATCCCTATCTTAGGAGTCTTGTAGAGCGAGTGCATGGCTTTGCCAGAAGAGCTGGTATCAACAAAATGCCCGAAGTAGGAATCTATCAATCGGCCGAGTTAAATGCTTTCGCCACGGGGCCTACAAAAAATAGAGCCCTGGTCGCTGTGTCCTCTGGACTTCTACAGAAAATGAGTCAGGACGAAGTTGATGGAGTGCTCGGCCATGAAATTTCTCACGTTGCCAATGGCGACATGGTGACAATGACCCTTGTACAAGGTGTGGTGAACGCCTTTGTGATGTTCATTGCCAGAATTCTTGGATATGCCGCCGCTCAAGCCCTCCGGGGAGATCGTGAACGAGCCTCTCCATTTATTCAAATGGCCTTTGTCTTCTTTTTTGAATTTGTACTTATGTTTGCCGGAATGATTGTTGTTGCTTGGGTTTCTCGACTACGTGAGTACCGAGCCGATGCCGGTGGCGCTCGATTGGCAGGTAAAGAAAAAATGATCGCGGCACTAGAAGGTTTAAGACGAAATTTTGGAATCCAAGATCCTGTCTCACAAGGAGAACAGGCTCTTCAAACTTTAAAAATTTCTGGGCAACCTAAAGTGCGCCATCTTTTTTCCACACACCCTTCTTTGGAGTTGCGAATTCAACGACTTCAAGATGCACGGGTTGTTTAGTTGAGCACTCTATCTTTAGATAATGACTTTAAGACTTTTCTTCGCGACCTTTCTGAGGCCGCAGGAGAAAATACTCTAAAATATTTTAGAAGCCATGTGAAATCTCACATCAAAAGTAATGCTCAAGGTATCGTTACCGAGGCAGATCTTAGCACTGAGAAATTCATCATTTCAAAGATCAGAGAACGCTACCCTGATCATGAAATTTTAGCAGAAGAATCAGGACTCTCTCGTTTAGAAAATGCCAAGTACTGCTGGATCATCGACCCCCTGGATGGCACCAGCAATTTTTTTCAAGGCTTTGATTACTACTGTGTTTCTATTGCTCTGGCAGAAAAAATAAATACGGGTTTTCAAGTTATTGCGGCATCTATATATCGCCCTCCAACCCATGAGTGGTTTTGGGCCCTCAAGGGCCAGGGTGCATGGCTAAACGACAAACCCCTCAAAGTATCCGAAAGAACCTCATTGGTTCCTGCCGCTTTGGCCACAGGCTTCAGTTACAATCGCGATGAACGCCTCAAGAAAATCATGAATGCCATTTATCAATTTAAATCCATAGCCCCCTCCACCATTGTGCGAATTTTTGGAGCTGCTGCTTTAGACTTAGCCTTAACCGCACAGGGACACGTGGATGGTTTTTGGGAAATGGGCCTGCAGCCATGGGACACGGCCGCTGGAAGCCTCTTAATTTCAGAAGCGGGAGGTGTTGTGACTAATTTTGAAGGCCATGATTTTGACCCACTACAAGATAAAAGCATCGTAGCTTCGAGCTCAAAACTGCACCATTTAATTTTGAAGACGATTCAGCCCGTCTTTGGTCCTGAGGCAAACTAGACTTGACCAAAGGCGACAAGATCTAAGAATATGTAAACATGCAAAATCAAGAGCCCCTTTCGTCGGTGCCAAATTCGCACAATGTAGATGTGGCCAACATGGAGGCCACCGTTCGTGACAGCATTGATTGGTCACGCTTCGACACTCAAGTCACAGTTCAAGCTCCTGTGGATCTGGTATTTAAAACCTGGATCACACCTTCTCTGATTGGTAAATGGTTTGTTTCCACTGCTGTTGGTATTGATTTTGACGGAGCTCAAAAATCTCAAAGCGACTGTCTAGAAGCTGGCGACCGATTTTTGTGGAGCTTTAATAACGAAGACTTTCAAAATGGCTCTGTTTTAGAGCTGATTCCAGATAGCAAGCTGCAGCTATCGCTTCTTACCCATCGTCATGATTCCAGAATTTTAATCACTATCTATTTCGTGAGCCAAGGCGATATGACCGAAGTGCATCTGAAGCAAGAAAATCAAACGCCTCACTTAGAGTCTAAAATTCACTGGTATGTGGAAGGTCGAAGTGCTTGGAGTTTCTTTTTGGCCAACCTTAAGGCTCACCTAGAACATGGCGTTGACCTAAGATCCCACAAAACTATCACCACTTCTTAAATTCGATACTTATTAAGCAGCTATCTTATGACCACAGTTAGAACAGAACTTTGCTTTTGTAGGTATGGACCCTTGGCATGCAGGGCAAGTATCTCCACCGATAGCCATTGGTTGCTTTATTTTCTCTTCATTGGGATCTATAAAGCCTTTGTCATTCCACTTGTTGATCTCGCGAATGATTTTCCAAGCCATAAAGACACGCTGAAATTCAGGAAGCTCAAAGGAAAGTACGACACCGCCACCATCCTGTGTAGAGCGTTTAACATATAAACCTTTTTGCTCTAAGCGTTCAAAGTGAGTGTTCGTTAAATTAATTCCTAACTGAGTTTTTGCACCCTCCATGAGTTTTTGATAATCCAACCTCACAACTTTATGCCTATCAGCCTCTACCTTTTCAGCTTCACTCAAAAGATATCTCACAAGAGTGTAGGTTCCATCATCAATCTTCAGAAGATCGGATTTTCCTGGCTTATAAAAACAGTATTGAAAGTACTCAAAGAACTGTTCAATCATAGGCAGATCATTAAAGTGGACATAACCCAGTTCTTCTGGGGCCTTTGGATCATCTTCACTCTTCACCATTTGAATTTCGAGTAGCTTTATTTTTTTAAAGAGCATTAAAATTTGCTCAGCCCTTTTAGGGTTTTCCATAAACACTTTTTGTCCATAGGACCTCATCTGTCGCCAATCCACAGTCCAAAGAGCAGGATTCTTTTCGTTCTTAGCTCCTAGGTAGCGAGCACAATGATAAAAAACACCAAAGGCCTTCGGAACCTCTTCCTCGGGACACGGCCGGTTATCTCTCTCAATTTTGAAAGATTTTACTTCTGCTAAAAGCGATCTTGCTCGCTCACCCAAACTCTTGGTCAATGCTTTTGTCATTGATGAACCAGCATCCATTTGACCACGCAAAATATCTACAGGAATTTCAAAGACTTTGGTTTCAGAAGTGGCTTGGGCACTAAACAGGTGATGAGTCACACCAAAAAGGCTTTGTTCACCCACAAAATTCGAATTGCCAGCCACATACATTTCAATATTTGTCTTAGGCCGAGGCACAAAAACGCTCACAGAGCCGCTCTGAATAGCGTATATAACCGTTGCCTTATCTCCCGCCTTAAAGAGATAGTCCCCTTTTTTAAAAATGCGAGTGCTATTCATATCTTTACTGATCGACAAAGAGCTAAACAAACTTGACGTTAGAAACTCGGAACCCACTAGAATTTCATGAAAATATCTGATATCACGCTGAGACAATGCAGCAGTTTTTTCTCTCAATTTTATTATTTTTGATGTTTTTTCCCGCCCTCTTGAGCCTTCTCACCGCCACACGAAAGCTTGGCCCTTTGGTCTGGAATTTTTTTTGGTACTACATAATGGCCCAAATAGGTGTTGTGGTCTTTGAATCTCAAAACGGGATGTGGGCAGGCCTTGGATTTGCCCTACTTTATCTCTACAAGGCTATTTTTACTCCTGCTAAAACCCAGAACTTTCAATTTATAATGAAGAACATGAGGCCTCAGCAGTCACCACCCTCTTCGCGTCGCCCATCAGAGCGAGTGCTAGATGCAGAGTTTGTAGATGTCACTGACAAGCACAAGGAACTTCCATGAAGTACCTTCACGCAATGATTCGTGTGTTGGATCTTGAAAAAGCTATTGGCTTTTTTGAGCTCTTGGGCTTTCAAGTACAGAGAAAAAAAGAGCACGAAAAAGGCCGTTTCACTTTGGTCTTTATGTCCACAGCACCAGGAGAACCAGAGGTGGAACTCACCTACAATTGGGACCAAAAAGAGGCCTACTCAGGCGGTCGTAACTTTGGTCACTTAGCCTATCAAGTAGAAAACATCTACGACACCTGTGCCCGATTAGAAGCCAAAGGCATCTCCATTTTACGCCCTCCACGCGATGGCCACATGGCCTTTGTGCGTAGTCCTGATCAGATCTCCATTGAATTGTTACAAATAGGTAGCCCCTTAGACCCGCAAGAACCCTGGCTTAGCCGCCCAAACCAAGGTGAGTGGTGATTACCAACTGTCTTTCTCAAAATGAGACACGTTGAGACCTTAGACAGCTGCTACTATAAAGAGCGCCTCAAGAAGAGAAACAGGCTGCTTTGCCCCTATATTCTCTACCATAGCCAATATAAGCCATGACCTCGGCACCAGCTTTGCTTTACCTATAGGTATATGAAAATTGTATTATATAGCGGTGGCGACAATGAGATTAACGAAGCTCTAGATTTGGAGCTCCTACGTCTGGCCGGGCGAACAGACATTCGAATGGTCTATGTACCATTCACTTCTTATGAGCACTCTTGTTATTTTCAAGAGTTCAAAAAGCACTACCGTAAATATGGAGTCACCGACTTCCTATACTTTGCCCCCAATCGCCAATACTCCAAGGCCTATATACAAAAAGTGTTTAATTCAAGTGTGATATTTCTTTCTAGTGGTAATACTTTTGTTTTCTCCAACCACATTAAAAATAATGGCCTAAGCGCCCCTTTTAAACGATTTCTTCGTCGTGGCGGCATCCTCTCAGGAATGAGTGCCGGAGCTATTGTCATGACTCCCACAATTAAAACAGCCTCTGTTCCAAGCCTAGATGCAGACCCAAATAAAGTAGGCCTAACAAATTTAAAGGGAATGAACCTTGTTCCTTTTGAGTTTTCGCCCCACTATAACTGGGACGGAAGCACCGATCACGAATTAGTCGAATACTCTAAGCGTATTAGCCGCCCTATCATTGCCTGCGATGATGGAGCCGGAATTGTTATTGAAGGACAACGCATACGCATTGTTGGCGCCGGAGCTATCTTTAAAAAAGGTAAAAAGCAGATCAAAAAAACAAAGACACCTAAGCGCCCAAAGTTGACTGCTCTTTTAAGCTAGCTTTTTGCTGGCGCTCCCACATTTCTTTGTAGTGTCCATTTTGAGAGATCAATGCATTATGGGTCCCTCGCTCAATCACTTGCCCGTCTTTAAGAACTAAAATTTCATCTGCGTCTACTATGGTTGATAAACGATGGGCAATCACCAATGTGGTTCTATACTTTGAAATCTCATCCAAGGATTTTTGAATTTCCTTTTCTGTGTGTGAATCCAAGGCACTAGTGGCCTCATCAAAAATCAAAATGGGAGGGTTTTTTAAAATAGTTCTAGCAATAGCCACTCTCTGCTTTTCTCCTCCAGAAAGTTTTAAGCCTCGCTCGCCCACAGAGGTTTTGTACTTTTCAGGAAGGCTCTCGATGAAGTCTGCAATTTTCGCAGCACGAGCAGCCCCTTGTACCTCTTCAAAACTCGCCTCCACGCGACCATACTGAATATTGTAGAGAATGCTATCGTTAAACAAAACCGTATCTTGTGGAACCACGCCAATTTTCTGCCTCAAACTTTTTTGTGATACGTCCCTGATGTCTTGGCCGTCAATGAGGATGCAACCAGAGTTCACATCATAAAATCGAAATAACAACCTAGCTATCGTGCTCTTACCAGAGCCACTGGGCCCCACCACGGCCACTGTTTTTCCAGCCTGAACCTTAAAAGAGACATTCTTCAAAATAGGTCGATCAGAATTATATGAGAAATTCACAGAATCAAATATGATTTCACCATGCCCAACTACTAAGTCTTTAGGCTCCTCTGGATCTTTAACCTCCACACTCTCACCCATCAATTCAAACATTTTTTCCATATCAATAAAACATTGGCGAGTTTCTCGATAAACCATGCCCAAGTAATTCAAAGGTAAATACAACTGCAACAAGTACGTATTTAAAAGTACAAAATCTCCCACGGACTGTCGCCCACTCACCACCTGGCTGGCGGAAAGCCACATTAGAGAGATTAAGCCAGCTCCAATGATCACACCTTGGCCTACATTGAGGTAAGATAAAGATGTTTGACTGCGCACAGAGGCTCTTTCGTAATCAATCAAAGACAAATCATAACGGCGAGCCTCATGCTCTTCATTGCCAAAGTATTTCACCGTTTCATAATTCAAAAGACTGTCTATGGCCTTGGTGTTCGCCTCTGAATCTTTTTTGTTCATCTCAGTGCGAAAACGAGTGCGCCAGTTAGTCACTGTAAAAGTAAACACTGTGTAGATAACTATTGTTGAACAAGTAATGGCCGCAAATGGCCAATCAAAGTGGCCCAAAAGAACAGCTACAACCAAGCCCAGCTCTACAAAGGTAGGAATGATATTGAAAGTTAAAAAGTCCAAAGCCAAATCAATGCCCCGAGTGCCACGCTCAATGACTCTCGAGAGGCCGCCCGTTTGACGGTCCAAATGAAAACGCAAAGAGAGTTTATGCAGTTTTTCAAAGGTCTCTAAGGCCACACGCCTCTGTGCCCGTGAAGACACTTTCGCAAAAAAGAAATCTCTTAACTCCGCAAACACTTGCGTTGAAACGCGCGCAAAGCCGTAGGCTAAAATTAAACCCATGGGCAAAGATAAAAGTGTCGTACCTAACGAAAGCTCATCCACGGCCTGCTTTAAAAAAAACGGGACATAAACATTCACAGCTTTAGCTAAAATCAAGCACACAAAGGCCAGAGACACTCGCCACTTCAAATCAAAGTGCCCCTTAGGCCAAAGGTATTTCCATAAAAACTGAAAGGTTTCTAGAACGCTCTTATCCAACTTTTTATCGCTATATTCTGTTTTTCGCATAGACGAAAGCTAAACGAAATGGCTTACTGAGTAAAGATAACTAATAAAGGAGTTTCTATGAGCCCACTTCAGATTCACCTGCTCTTCAACCACTTCCCTGTGATTCTAAGTTTAATCTGTATTCCCGTTCTACTGTGGGCCTACCGCAGTTCTTCAAAAGAAGTCTGGCAGGCCGCCTTTGCCTTTTCACTATTAGCCAGTATCACCGTTGCCCCTGCCTTTTTTACTGGTGAGGGAGCCGAAGAAACCTTGGAAGATCGCCCAGGCATTAGCAGCCATCAAATCCATGAGCATGAAGAGCTAGCGGAAAAAGCTCTCTGGCCCATGATTCTCTTGGGGGTGTTAAGCCTTTGGGGACTATACTCTCGCTCTAAAAAAATGATTCCTTTTGCGCTTTTTGCCGCTATCACAAGCGGTGTCCTTCTCGGCCTGACGGCCCATGAAGGTGGTGCCATTCGTCGCCCTGAATTGAAAGCCGAAAGTATTGATGCAGCACAAGCCCCACCAACACTCATTCCTGAAGACGAAGAGACCGTAGACGCTGAATAGTACATTTTACAATTTCGGTACGAGGCTTGCTAATTAGTTGATGAACCAAAAAAATGGGGGCATTTTGCACCTACACTTAAGGGGGGAATCAATGAATTTAGTCAGTCTCTTACGAAGAAGCCTTATCGCATTAAGCCTTGTGGCCCTTGCCGGTTGCGGGCGTGCGCAATCAAACTTTAAATCACCCATACCTCAACCGAAAGATGCCAAAGGTAACTTCTTTGAACCTCCGTCCAAAGCAGTTAGTCCTTTTAATAACTGGATGACAAAAGACCCCATGCTCGATGGTTTTGAAGGCACTAGTGCCGATCGCGCCTACACTGAGCTGAAGCTACCCGCCGGTCGTGAAATTATCGTGGCTGTCATTGATAGTGGTGTGGATATTAACCATGAAGATCTCCAAGGACATATTTGGACCAATAAAGGCGAAATACCTGGCAATGGAATTGATGATGATAATAATGGTTTTGTTGATGACATTCATGGTTGGAACTTTTTAGGAAGCTATGATGCCAACGGAGCGCCAACACATGTAGATGCTACGACACTTGAGGTGACCAGAGAACTTGTACGCATGAAAAAATTGAAGGCAGAAAGAGAAGCTAAGGGTGAAACCCTCACTAAAGATGAAGCGGCTTACTTAGATAAAGTAAACACAGAAGTGACAAGCTCTCTTAGTGAAGCAAAAAATATTTTAGCTATATACACAGAGCTAAAAGAAAATTTAGAACAAGACTTTGTTGTTTTAAAACCTGTGATGGATATTGAGTTTTCTCAAGTGACCATCGTAGCACTCAAAGCACTTGAGTCTTCTGATCCAGCTGTAGTTGCTGCCCGCGATGGCATGATCAGCAATATGGAAAGCGTGAAGCTAGCGGACACAGCTCGCCTTTTGCGTGTCATTGCTAGCTACAACAGTCGAGTAAAGTACTACTACAATGAAGCTTGGGATTCTCGCAAAACCATTATTGGCGATAATCCTGCTGATTACCAAGACATGAACTACGGTAACAATGATGTGAAAGGGCCCGATGCCTTTCATGGCACACACGTCTCCGGCATCATTGGAGCTCTTCGTGGTAACGGCATTGGTATTGATGGCATTGCCACCAATGTAAAGATCATGGCACTTCGTGCTGTTCCAGATGGCGATGAGTATGACAAAGATATTGCTAACTCTGTGATTTACGCTGCCAATAATGGAGCTCAAGTGATCAACATGAGCTTTGGAAAATCTTATTCTCCAGGAAAATCTAGAGTGGATGAGGCTTTTAAATATGCAGCAGCCCGAGGTGTCCTCATTATACATTCGGCCGGCAACGATGGCAGAGTCACAACAAAAGAAGACAACTTTCCTAATCGCTATGTCATGGGTCCGGTGAATGAAGAGATCCCAGGTTGGATTGAAGTGGGAGCCTCCAGTGCCTATAAAGGTTTAGAGCTCCCCGCTAGTTTTTCTAATTACGGAAAAACTTCTGTGGATATTTTTGGTCCCGGAGTCCAGATCTACTCTACTGTGCCTGATGACAACCAATATGCTTTTGCCTCAGGCACCAGCATGGCCGGCCCTGCGGTTGCTGGAGTGGCAGCACTCATTCGCTCTCAAGTGGCAAACTTAACGGCCGAAGGCACTCGTAACCTCATTCTTCGCACAGCAAGACAGTATCCCGACCTCACTGTATTGCAACCCGGTGACGCTCAAAGAGTTCCTTTTGACTCTCTTTCTACCACTGGCGGCATTGCAGATGCTTTTACAGCCCTCAGTGCTGTTCGATAAGTAGAGCTTGATTCTTTTTTAATTTTTTATCTAATGGGTACTATGAAAATGGTATCCAATGATCTCGAGGCCCTAAAAGGGCCTCGGTCCCGTTTCGAAGAATTCCTATTTATACTACGCTCTGGGTTTGCCTTTCTTAGAGGCTTTCGCACTCTTCATTTCGTTGGCCCATGTATTACTTTTTTTGGTTCTGCGCGCTTTAAAGAAGAGCACCCTTCTTACGAAGCTTGCCGTCAAACAGCCAAGCTCATCGGACAAATGGGTTTCACCATCATGACCGGCGGAGGACCTGGCCTTATGGAGGCCGCCAACCGTGGCGCGAAAGAGGGGGGCGCTCTCTCTGTGGGTTGTAATATCGTACTACCCCATGAGCAACACTATAATATCTATCTCGACCGATGGATCACTTTAAAATACTTCTTTGCTCGAAAAGTAATGTTAGCAAAATACTCTGTTGGCTATGTGATCGCACCCGGAGGCATAGGAACCATGGATGAATTTTTTGAAATCCTCACCCTTATGCGCACCAACAAAATGCCCATGCGACCCGTGGTTTTATTGGGCTCACAATATTGGAAAGAATTGATTCAACTGATTGATAAGTTTATCCGTGAAAAAGCAGCCAGCGAGAAAGATCGATCAATGATCATTGTTACCGACAGCCCCCAAGAGGCTGCCGAATTTATTTTTAGAAAATCACAAGAATCTTTGAAGTTAAGATTGAGAATGGAGCCGAATAAATTTCTTGGTGAAAAGTCCACTAAGTTTACTGAGGACCAATAAAGGCGGTACATCCTTGTACCTAAAAATTATTCTTGCAAAAGACTTCTCAGCATCCAAGCTGTTTTTTCATGTATTTGCATTCTCTGCGTTAAAAGATCTGCAGTGGCTTCGTCATTGGCATCTTCCACTACAGGAAAAACGCTGCGCGCTGTTTTTACAACAGCCTCTTGACCTTCCACTAATTGCTTAATCATTTCTTTCGCCTTGGGCACTCCCACAGGTTCCTTAATGGAAGCAAGCTTAGCGTAATCGCGATAAGTCCCTGGAGCAGGATAGCCCAGAGCGCGAATACGTTCTGCAATTAGATCCACAGCCAAAGCCAACTCATTGTACTGAGTTTCAAACATGAGATGTAGCGTTTGAAACATGGGCCCCGTAACATTCCAATGGAAGTTATGCGTTTTTAAATAAAGGGTATAGGTATCTGCCAGTAAATGAGAAAGTCCATCTGCGATCTGCTTTCTTTGCTTCTCAGAAATTCCTATATCCATAGTTGGAGACTTCTTACTCGATGCTTTTCCAGATTTTGCCATACTTTACTCCTTTTCAAGTGATGAAAGTTTATTTACTCTTTATTGTATTGTCTATAAGGGGGGCAGCAACATGGGTAAATTCAGTGCAGATTTAGGTCTATTAGCTCTACGTTTATTCTTTGGTGGCATCATGATGGTGGGACACGGTTACCCGAAGCTTGCGGGTTTTGCAGAAAAATCAGCGACATTTCCCGACCCTCTTGGAATGGGCAATAGCCTCAGCATGGCCTCAGCCGTAGGAGCAGAATTTTTCTGCTCACTCTTACTAGTTTTAGGCGTTGCCACTCGTCTTGTGGCTTTGCCCTTGGCCTTTACTATGGGTGTCGCCTTTTTTATTGTTCATGCCGCCGATCTTTTTCAGCAAAAAGAATTAGCCCTACTGTACCTTGTGGCCTTTATAAGCATAGCCCTATTAGGTGGTGGACGATTTAGTCTTGGGCGCAGCCTGGGTGGCCTTAGCCGCTGGTCTTAATTACCAGCAGGAGATCGTATCACAGCATTTTGTGGTGGTAGGTAGGGATGATAAACATAGTCGAGAGAGAAATCTCTTGGTTCATGCATCCTTTCATAAACCCAATAAGCAGGATCTAAAAACCACTCTCCTTTTTTCTTACCTGTGGAGCTCCAGGCCCATGGAAAGCTAGCGCGACCTGACCCATACTTTCTGGCAAAGAAACTGGCTGGTAAATTAGGAATGTCAAAGCGAGTTCCCTTAAAGTTATAGTATTTATCTACAAAATTAGAGGCGTTGGCTTTGTAATGAAGGTTCCAAAAAAATCTTAAAGGGTGAAGTGTGTAGCGGCGAGGCTCCTTAGGGAGACGTGCTGTATTGGTTTCATCATCTAACAAATAAATTTCATATTTTTTAGGGTAATTTCCATTCCACACATGAATTCCATGGCCCATATCTTCAATCCTTAAAAAAACACGCTCTACAAAACGGCCACTGTTATTCTGAAAGGAGTAGAAAAGAAAAGGATCATCTCTTCCTGATATACTTAAATGAGCCAAGGCCTCAGCATATACCACCTTACCATAGTAGCTTCCGTCTTTCTTAACGGTAAATATAGCGCCCTCGAGATCATTTTCATGACAAACAATGGGCATACAAATGTAACTATAGTCTCTTGGATGAAAGAAGGCGTAGGTAATAAAGTAGTGGGTTTTTGTTTCGATCACTTCAAAATAAACAGCGGGTTTTAATTCGAATTTATCCAAATTCTCCCAGTTATTATCACCACGAAAATCTCCGTCAAAATCAAAAAGCACTGGTACATCGCCTGAGGGATGCTTTCCCACCTCATGCAGAACCACCGGCGAGTGATACTCTGCCAACTCTTGATAAAAGCCAGCATCAGGACCTTCATCATTAGCAAGGGCAATAGGACCGTTAAAAGTTATGAAGCCAAGTGCTAAAAAACTAAACAATAAAGTTTTCATAACTAGTTCATCGGCTAGTGGTCGACCGACTTGAGTCTAGGTTTCTGGGTTCGAAATGTTTTTTCAGAAAAAAATCAGAAATGTGTCTCAAAACTTACCGAAAAGATTTCATGAGACATTGGCGCCCGCTGCTATGCTTAGGGTTCAGCACTTTATTTTTATTTTCTTGTCAAACAGTTAGCCGAAACCCAGCTAGTACAGAAGAACAAACAGTTCTTGAGTCAGACATAAAGGCTTTCAAAAAAATAGTGGCTGTACTGGCTCGCAACAAAATGCTCAACGACCGTTATCTATATATAGTCAACAAAGAGACTAGTCGACAGTTCAAGACTCTTCGTGAAGCCAATGTACAGCTACACCTATTGGCCATTGCTCAGAAAACAAATAGAAATCAGCAACTCTATCAAATGAGCCAAAAATTTTACGACACAAAAAAAGCACTGGATGCACAGACAAGTCTGTATCAAAAAGCGGCTTTGGAGTTTATAAAGGGTCATAAATCGCTTAGGGCTGAACTACAAAACAAAGGATTTAACTCACTTCATTTTGAATCGGACCCTTTGTTTTTACCTTTCTATCCAGAAATCACAGTAGAAGATAAACTTGAGATCAGAGATCTTAACTCTTTAAAAGGCACTGATCCCCGACGCATTTATTATTTAAGAAACATGGCCTACATCACTAAATTTAAAATAAAAAATATTACGACCCATAAGCTTAATTTTAAATTTAGCTGCGAAGAGACGCCCACAGAGAAAATATTGCTCGAGGGGTTTGACATAAAAGCTATGTCTTCGCGCAGTGAATTACTTTCAAGTGACAAAATTAATTGTGTAATGAACATTTTAGACCCTGAAGCCCCCAAGGAGGTTTACACTCTCAACATAAGAAGCCAGGGTGTGGGCAAATCTACCCTTGCAAAGGGACGCTCTTTTTCTTCTGTGTGTTTTTATGATCCCAACTTTGTGCCAACCAATGTTAGTAGCTTTTACGCTAATCTAAATAAACAAAACGTGGGTTGCACATGGGGGCCAGTAAAGGCAAAGCTGTTTCCAGCCCCCTTTGACGGCCTCAACGAAAAAATTTCGATTCTCACTGGCGGCGATCGTATTTCTGATGAAATTTTACAGTCCGAACATCCTGATATAAATCATCAGCTTAACTTTTCAAAGGCTCCACAATTTGAGCAAATCCTTCTCTACTATTTGGAATTTAAAAATGATTTTAGTGGGCGTATGTTGGCACAGGCCCTTGAGTACCATGCTAAACGTGGCACACAAATCAAGATTGTGCTTCCTGGCGCCTCCTTACCAAATATGGTAAAAATGAAGGATTGGAATTTACTGAAAACCCTTGAAAGCAAAAGCCCGAATATTCGTATAGAAAAAATAACCATAAAATCCACACCCGATGTGCCCAATCTTTTAGGGAGCCTGCACCGAGTGGTCCATGCTAAACTTCTGATTGCAACCTCCAAAGACCCTCAGCAAAACTATGTCGTCACCGGCGGCAGGAATATCAAGGATACTTTTATTTTCAGATCTGCTCCTATTTTTGATGACCCAGGGATGATTCAATACAATCGCGGAGATGAAAAGTTCCGCCCCTTTGATGACCTCGACATCGTTGTGCAAAATGAATCATTGGCAAAATTAGTGGCTGAGCAGATGCTCTCTTTTTTTAACCATGATATTCATACTTTAGAATACCGACAGATGGCCTTAAATATTGCCATACCAGGCTTGGCAGATATCGGCGGCCTCACTCCAGCCGAAGAGAACTTTAAATCTATTTATGCCCGACACACCTTGAGTGTGCCCCCTGTCAATGGAGATGAGCTGGAAGAGCTTTTTATAGACTTCATTCATCAAGCCCATGAGAGCATCATCATCACAAGCCCTTACTTTTATCCGCCTGCAGGGATTCGAAAGGCCCTTATAGCTGCCGCCAATCGTGGTGTGCATGTGACGTTCTTAACTCAAACGGACCATACCGGTGACGAAAACTTTTCTTTGGTGAGCGACATCAATCGTTTGGGCGTCAATCTCTTTATTGGACATAAGAATATTGAAGTCTGGGATTGGCAGCAAAAGACTATTCAGCACTCAAAGAGTTTTTTGATAGACAATAAGGTTCTCTTTATTGGAACGGCTAATATGAATATGCGCAGCTACGTACATGATGTTGAAAATGGGCTTCTCTTAATGGGTGACGAAACCATTGGTGAATATTTAGAAATGATTAAAGATCATAAAGAGAAATCAAAAAAGCTAAATAAAAAGGAGTATGTGAGTATTATGAACCGTATCCTCATACTCCTTGGCCGACCCTTTATGTAATGCTACTTAGTGGGCTCCTGAGCTTGAACCCCTGACGGCTGCTCTTGAGGGTGACTTTTCTTGAGAGCGTATTTTAATTACACTTTGCTGAATTTTTCTAAGACGCCCTTCATATCTATTTACTCCTACATGTGTAATACCAAGGTTGATATCGTTCACGAGGCGCTCTTTTAACTCACCGATTTGCTCGTCGTAGAACTTTTCCCAATCTGCGCCCAGAGACTGGCTAGCATCCACAAAGTGAGTGCCAATTTGTGTGGTCTTATCAAGCAAGCACTCTAGATCGTAGGAGTTCGGGTTGTTGTCTACGTAGCAGCTTTTTTCCAGTGAACCGACCTGCTGCTCTAATTGCTTTTTTGAGATTTCCTGATCATCTTTGGTGTTGTCCTTTTGAGCAAGGGGTTCGTTCATCGCTGGTGGTGTTGTGACGTCAACAGGCTTATGAATGGAGGATTGTGAGTCAGACTTTTCAACAATCGCCTCAAGACTGAGTGTGAGGTAGGTTTTAGTATAAAACTTGGCATCTTGTTTTTTAGAAGCCAATAGCTCCTCATTTTGTTTTTGTAGAGTGCCAATGATTTTGGCGGATTCAAGCATAGAGGCACTCGACAATCGATCTTGAGCTTTTCTTAACTTTTCAACATGGGCTTGTAGGCGAGAATCGCTATCTCCTAGAACGAATAAAAGATCGTGAGCTGACTTGATATTTTTAGTGAGGCAAGCTTGAACCTTAATGGCGGGACGTGAACAACTTTGATTGAGCAACTCTTGCGCTGACTTGAGAAGTTGTACTTCGTCTAATCCGCGACTGGCCATGGCTTCAGCCTCTTTGAGCTGAGTTTTAGAAACAGGCTCAGCCTGGGCATAGGATGAAAAAGACAAAAGAGCTAAGGCCATACTATAGATATAGGTTCTCATCATGACTCCTCATAAAAGGTTAACATCTTAATAGACTCCAAGATGTGTGCCGAAAAAAAGAGGGCTAAAACCCTAACCTATTGATTTAGAAGAAGTATTCTCAAAATAAGGCACCAGGGAGCCCTTTGATTGCGTAAAGGTTTATCGCTTCAAAGTGAGATTATTTATGGTAGGATGTTGGTGCTTTGGGGGCGATACGGATTCGACGTGGACTGTGACGCTCAAGGAGCATGCTGGGGCGCCCGGCCTCATTAAAAATGGGCAAACTTGTAATTGGCAACGATTACGCAATGGCTGCCTAATTTAGAGCAACCACGTTCTCCTGTCTCTCTGTCGGTGGGGATAAAGAGAACGTCATTTAGCCGTCACTGTTTTTGTTAGAATCCTCGACTAACAACGACAGTAATTGACCGAGGGAAGAACTTAAAGAGCCAGTTGGTCAGCGCTTTAAGTTTTATTTAAAAGACCAACTAAGCATGTAGCGCCTTGTAGTTGATCATCTGCGGACCCGGGTTCAATTCCCGGCGCCTCCACCACTCTTATCGGGTTCTACGGTTCTACGGTTCTACGGTTCTACGGTTCTACGGTTCTAC
>Ga0066639_10000583_pt1 | contig 32004 bp, 34 predicted proteins | sample CryGeyCG2114_010_2_FD_59504 | JGI IMG/M metagenome (GOLD analysis project Ga0066639, IMG submission 59504) | Groundwater microbial communities from aquifer - Crystal Geyser CG10_big_fil_rev_8/21/14_0.10 | ecosystem: Environmental > Aquatic > Deep subsurface > Groundwater | place: USA: Utah...
GACGAGTTTTTTGCGCGGGTATTAGCTAATCAGGATTTACGTTAGAGGGTTGAATCCAGCATTCTTCTAAAACCTGCTGATATTTTGCTAAAGCCCGCTGTCCTTTCGAGTCTGGATGAAAAGAAAGCTCGTCTTGCGCCACAGAAACATATGGGCCTTGTTGAATTCTTCGTCTCTGAAAATAAGCAGAAATTTTTTCTAGCGCCGGGGCGACTGGCTGCGAAAGTGTTTCCGTTATTTTTTGGACTCTACTTCCCCGGCTCTTTGCGTAATCAAACTCGTGCGATGAAGGAAACTGCGGTTGCAATAAAAATCGCTTCATCCAACCAATATTTTTTTTCCATAATTTTTCAAACTCTTCCTCACCAAAAATTGGTGTGTGATTTGCATAAATCAAAGCGGTATAAATATTTCGATCTTTTTCAAAAAATTTGCCCGAGCAAACGTAGTGGTTCAAACAAAACCGATCTTTTATTTTGTTTCCATGACGTCGGCCACCAAAAATTTGGAAGTAAGCGGAAACGAAAAGCCTGGCTAAAAATATTCTACCCGGTTCGGTGATGATAAAAATATCGATATCCGATTGTTCCGATGAATTTGTCCATGTTACCGACCCCGCCAGCGCAGCCCCCCGAACAAACGGGAGATGTCGCATCCCGGAACCAAACTGAATGGCTTTTTTGAAAAGTTTTAAAGAATTTATATAAGTAAAATGTCGGTTTGTAAAAAACTGCTCGTTGCCGGGCAAAGTATACAGCCCGTTTTGCCCAGCGATTCTATCACCCAAAACCTCGATAGTTTTTTCTATCTCTTTAAAACTTGCCGGCGGCTGGCTTTCCTCGCTCCGAATCAACCAGTTATGGATTTCCAACAAAGTTAACGGGTGTTCCAGCGAAGCAAAAAAGGCGAGGGTTTGAAATATCGACTTTTCAAGTGCTGAAAGCATAAATTATTTATTCTTTAAATCTGCCGGGGAATTATAATATTGTAAATCCAAATATCAAAATCCAAATTACAAATCAATTTCAAATATCTAAATGTCAAACAATATAATTTTGATTTTGAGCTTGAACTTGATTTGACATTTGTAATTTGAGATTTGGATTTCTATCACTATATCATTCCTTTCAAACTCTCCTCGTTTAGTTCCTGCCATTCTCCCATATCATCCTGTTTATACAAACGCAGTTTATAAGTTTTTTCCGTGGCTGAAAATTTATATTCCGTCTGCGCGCTCTGCCCCTGTCTATGACTAAAAATCGTTTTTTTGTCCAAAACTTTTGGTTTAACTTCGCGAACCACTTTTATTTCCCCCATTGGAGTTTTAACGATCAAAACATTTTGCTCGCCGGACTTTATCTCTCCTTCTCCGGTATCCATCATCAAATCTTCAGTTGTGTCTTCAATGATTTCAAATTTTCCGTTTAAATTTTCTTTTAACTGCTCCCAATGTTCATTGTCGATATTCATAATTAAGAAATATTAAGTATTAAGTATTTTTAAAATATTTAATCATTCCATTGATAAGCTTGTGGGCCCTAACAGTTTTTTCAGCCAAACTATTAAACATTTTACCATTAATATATCCTATATCCCTGGATACTATTATCTGATTCTGCAACTCTGTCAGCGATCCAAGGGCTATGGTATAAAAATAAATCTTTTCCTTTATAGATTACCGACTAAAACCTTCCGCTATATTAGAGGTTATCGATATTACACATCTTCTCATCTTGCTAGTCAGACCAAACACTTCGTCTTTCAGAAAGCTCTTGGTTATTCTATAAATTAAGATTACCAATTCGTGTCCTGCCTTCCACGCCATTAAATCTGTAAAACTTTTAATTTTATTTTGGTTTTCTTCCATACCTTATACCTACTACTTCATACTTTATACCTGACAACTAGGGCAAAAACTGCCGGTTCTCCCGTTAAACTTCTCACTCTTTACTATTGTACCGCATTTTTTGCATTCCTGCCCTGCTCGGCCGTAAACATAGTGATACTTGCCCATCCTCCCCCAACTACCGTCAGTGCGGATAAAATCCCCCACCGATGACCCTTTGGTCTCAATCCCTTTTCGCAGCACCCTCTTAATTTCATTAAAAATCATACCTAATACCTGATGCTTAAGGCTCGATACCTTTCTTCCCGGCCGTACACCGGCATGAAATAAAATTTCATCACTGTAGATATTGCCAATCCCCGCCACCAATTTTGGATCCATTAAAACTTGTTTTATTTTTCCATTTGGCCTTGTTTTTACAATTTCTAAATATTTTTCTAAAGTAAACGATTTATCCAGAGGTTCATACCCAAAATCTTTCAACTCTTTCACGCAATCCAATTCCGAATCGGCAACTAGTTTCAAATATCCAAATTGGCGAAGGTCGTTAAAAAATAATTTTGAACCATCAGTAAACGAAAAAATAACATGGGTGTACTTGCATGGCATTAAAAGCAATGACGCGTTAGCTTTGTTAAGAATCCGTATCTTTTTATTAAGTTGAGTTTTTTTCAGGTAGATAAACTGCCCGGTCATTTTAAGGTGTACCAACATCGCTAAAGAACCGTCGATTTTAACGCCCATCTGACGCAGAGTGGTTAATTCGGTGTTTTGATTCACCTGCCTCTCCCCCACCCCCTCTCCCACTTGGGAGAGGGTGCCCGAAGAGCGGGTGAGGTTGGGGGCGCGAGTGCCACGATAAAAATCAAAAATCAGTAATTTCGCCCGCCGCGCCACTAACCGAATTTTCTGTCCCTTCAATAACCTGATGAACTTGCTGACTTTAGAACTTGAAACTTGCCGTTTCGGAGAAACGGTGCCCGGCCCCAGGCTCACAATTTTCGGCAACAAAACCTCGACGCTTTTGATCGTCTTGTTTTTTAGCTTGCGATTCAACTCGCGTACCACGGTTTCGACTTCGGGTAATTCCGGCATACTCTTGCTTGTTATTCCGGAAGCTATCCCATATCAAATACGAGATAAACTGAGGGCTATCCGGAATCCAATTTTTATTCTTAAATCAAAATTCTTAAATCTTTTTTATGGGTTGGCTAGCCACTTGTTCAAAAGGAATCGCCGCGGCCCAGGCATAATCATACAGACTTTTGAGCGAACCGTAGATGCCGTTGTGTTTTATGAGTACGACGAAAATATGCGGATCAAAAGAAAAAAACGCCACCTGACCGTCGAACAAGCAGTTGTCGGTAAAGAACTCGCCGGCAAGCGAGGCGAACCGCTGTTGGAAAAATTCGCCGCGCTTCATCGTCCGGGCATAGTCGATATCGGCAGTACTACGGGTAAGAAACTCGCGGACCCGCGTTTTGCCCGCTATCGCCAAAGCGTTCAGGCGTTTCGGAATATCCGGATACTCTGCGAGCACATCGCGGATAGTTGAAAAGAAAGCGACGTCTTTAGCCAGTAAAATCCGCTCATAAATCTCGTAAACCGCTTCCTTGCCTTCATAAAGTTGCATTGTCGGCTTGTCTTTTTTGGTATTGTAAAACGCCAGCATCTCCGGCAGAGCGCGCTTGAGTAGCTCTGCCCGGCGTTCCGCATCTCCAATCAGACGCTCGGGCGACTCGGCGGCATAGAGCGACTTTTTGGCTCGCGGCACCAGCGTCACTAATCCCCGCTTGGCCAAATCGTCCAAGACCAGATACGTTGTCGGCCGTTTGATGCCGGCTTTTTTGGAAATAGCATCCACCGAAGCGGTGCCGAGCTCCAGCGCCGCCTGGTAGACAGTGGCCTCTTTGTCCGAAAGACCAGATTTCTTTAGCACTTGAATAGTATCCATATTACTAGTATACACCAGAAATATAATATTGTCAATTTTTTTGACAAATAAATAATAATGTTTATATTTTGCTTTATTTAAGAGTTTTTTTATAAAATACCATATCACAAACATTGACAATAATTATTTTTTGTAGTACGATATCATTTCAAAATCAAATAGGAGGGATGAAATGGTAACGGTTGTTGATTGTTTTCAGGATTGCTTTTCCAGTGACGCCAGGCCGAAACGAATCATGGAGGCTATAATTGCGACCGCCCGACAAGCAGATGTTGATGGAGCGACTGTTGCCAGATTGAAACAAGAGGGCTGGCACATTGCCTGCGATATTCTCCATCGCGCAATTCGGAGCAGAGCCGGCGGCCTAAACAGATTCAAAATAGTCATCGAGTTTCGAGCTAACGGCTACTGTTATATACAGTACGCTCGAAACGAGTGGCTCACTAACCAAGCCGAATACGAACGGGAAAAACCGCTTGACCAGACTGAAGCATGGCACGGCTCCGGCATGTACTGGATAAAAGCAGGACAATGTCTGGGTACGTACTTCCCAATCGGGCGGCCGATTGTGGAGCATCTCGACTGGTATCAACAAGTATACCGTTCGGCCTGACCAGCCGTAAAGCGGTTCGCTTTTGGGAAGCGCGATAGTCTTCCCTCCCCTTTCCAGAATCCGAAAAATTGAATATCGGACTCTGAAAATTGGAACCTTGGAGGAGCTATGAAACCCACTACAATCCTTGCAATCCTTTTCGGCCTGGCTAACAGCATCGCCTACACCCAAGTCCAAATCACCGCCGATACTTCCGGGAAGGGAAAAACCGCCTACTTCGCCGCCAGCAACGCGCTTGCGGTGAAAGACTTTACCACCCTGTCCTTTTCCTCGGCGCAGTATTGGTACGGCGCCACCGACCGGATTGATGTGTTCGGCGGAGCCACCGCCACCACTGTTTTGGGCCAAGCGCAATTCGGGGCTATCGGCGGGGCCAACATCAACTTGCTCAAAAGCAAGGCTGTCAGCGTCTCGACGTTCAACACGCTGTCAACTCCCTTGCACCGGCGTACCGACAGCTGCGATGTCCTCTGGTTTACCGCCCTGGTGGTGAGCCGAAACGTCCGAGTGGGGAAATTCGAATTCACACCCTACTCCGGCTATAGCGTCACCGTGCCGCTGGGGCACACGGCCGATAAACTCTTCACCCCGCCGGAGCCTGCGCACAACATGCCGGTGGGAGTGATGATTCCCAAAGGCAAGTTCGCTTTCTTCGCCGAATACGACTTCGGCTGGAACCAACAGGTCATGGGCATCGGTACCGCCTATCTGCTCAACTGAATCAAGCAAAAATCGTATATCAAATGGCGGTCTGCCAGTCAGGCCGTCATTTTTTTATTAATATAAACATCAAATTGACGAAACGGATAATTAACCATTATCTGTGGAAGAATAATGAAAGACAAAAAACAGGATCCCATCTCGATCCGGTCCGAACTGGGGAGCCTTTTAGACCCGACTTCTAAAAGAGGCTCAGGCAAGTCTGAGATAAAAGACAACGACCGAGTTGTCCCACTGCGCAAATGTCCCGGACAAACCCGGCCAGATCCGGACGGCTTCGGCGATGCCGCCTAAACCATCCTAAATGTAATCAAGGGATGGTCTTTTCTATTTAACACCTCTCAACCTTTAAAACCAACATGTCATGTCCATCCAATGCGATTTTTATTTCATCAATACACCCCTTGCTTTCCTATCTAATTTAGGTTACCCTAAAGAGTGATTTCAAATACTTTAATGAATCCCTAATCCTACCATCTCCCACTAGGTAGGGAGAGGGGGATAAAAAAACTACGAGCTAAAAAGCTAATTAGCTAACCAGCTATTCTATGACCATCCAAGAACTTTTGCGTAAACATAAAATCGATCCGAAAGACCAAAAATTTTTACGGTCGGTTTTTGATTTTGCGGAGGAAGCTCACAAAGGACAAAAACGAGCCTCGGGAGAACCGTATGTCCAACACTGCCTACACACTGCCGACAGCCTGGCAACTTGGGGTATGCTCGACCGCTCAACTTTGGGAGCTGCTTTACTGCACGACGTTCCGGAAAATTCCGACTACACCCTTGATGATATTAGAAAAAAATTCGGCGATGATATAACTTTTTTAGTACTCGGCATTACCAAACTTGGCCGGATAAAACTTCGCACCCAAAAAGATCCCACTTATATAGAAACTCTCCGTCGGATGGTTCTGGCAATGGCTGAAGATATCCGTGTGATTTTAATAAAACTCGCTGATCGTTTGCACAACATGAACACGCTGTCAGCTCTTCCTCGCGGAAAACAAGAACGTATCGCGCTAGAAACTTTGGAGGTCTACGCCCCACTTGCGGCGCGCCTCGGCATGGGAGAAGTGCGTGGTTCGTTGGAAGATTTAGCTTTTCCGGTAGTCTACCCCAAAGAATACAACAAACTGGTAGCACAAGTTAGACCACGCATAGAAAATGCCCAGCACTATATTCCTCGAGCCATAAAAGAAATAACCAAAGTCTTACGCCTTAACGAGGTGTATTATTCAAAAATCACCGGGCGGATAAAACATATGTACAGTTTGTATCAAAAACTTCAGCGTCCAGAGTACGACCACGACCTGGACAAAGTTTTTGATATCAAAGCCTTGCGAATTATTACTGACACGGTAGAAAACTGCTATTCTATTTTGGGTGTTATCCATAAATACTTCCGGCCGATCCCCGGCCGAATAAAAGACTATATCGCCGTGCCAAAACCTAACGGTTACCAAAGTTTACATACCAATATTTTCGGACCTGAGGGAAAATATATTGAAATCCAGATTAGAACCAAAAAAATGGACGAGCAGGCCGAGTTCGGCATCGCATCGCACTGGGCTTACACCGAAACTGGAAAAAGAAAAACCGGTGAACATCATCGAAAACTAAAAAAGCTCGAATGGGCCCACCAACTGTCCGAATGGCAAAAAGACAATCAGGATAACCCAGACGAATTTTTTGAAAATTTAAAAATTGATTTCTTCAAAGATCGAATTTGCGTGTTTACCCCAAAAGGAGATGTAAAGGAATTGCCTGACGGGGCTAGTACTATAGATTTTGCTTTCGCGGTTCATACCGATCTTGGCTACCACTGTTGTGGAGCTAAAATCAATGGCAAGATGAGTAAACTGTTTACCCCTCTCAAAAATGGTGATATTGTCGAAATTATTGAAGATAAAAACCCGAAAGTGTCCCGCGACTGGATTGACCATACCGCCTCAACCTCTGCCCGTGGCAAAATAAAAAGCTACCTGAATAAAAATAAAGAAGGTTTTATTTCCCGTATCACCCCCGGGTTTATAAAAGGAAAACAAAAATAATAAACAGCTCGCCCGAGCTGTCAAACAAAAAACCGCCCTTGCTTTCTGTCATCCTGAAAATGACATTCTTGAGCGATTTTTTTATTATATACTACAAGTTATATGCGACATGAGCTACAGTCCTAAAACTTTCGCGGTTTGCTTTATCAAGCTAACGGCAACCGCTGCAGGTAGTAAACTATAGGTGTCTTCTCCGTCATCGTCTTTTACTACCCAGGGTTTAGTGGAAGTCACGACTTTTTTACTGTCAGCGTCGTTTGTATAAACAAACTCCGGAGTAATTTCATAGTCGTCAACCAAATCTTTTTTGGCAACCGGTACCGCGTTTCGCAATTTGATCTGTGGTAATCCTTTTATTCCAAGCAGTTTGGCAAAGATTTGATCGTCGACTTCCAACCTTTTTCGAATCGGCTCGATGCCCTGTTTGTCCCCTTCTTTTGCAACCATTTTGTCTCCTGTGCAATTCGTATCATCACAAATTAAATAAAATTCTTTTTTCTGTTCATTATAACCAACTTCTTTGGTCGCAAGCAGTTTCAAATTTCTTGGCGTATGACATTTGGGACAAACCACTCGGTACTTTATACGTTCGTCAATTACCGATTCTGGCACATCAATAAAAACCAAAAAATCCGGATCTTCACGATACCCGATCAGCTCCTTCAAATATAACGAATGCGAGATTTGATCGAAGTCTCGTGGAAAACCATCGATAAAAATTGCTTTTTTTGGCCGCTTGGAGATTTCATATTTAACCAACGCCAAAATCAAATCGGAAGAAATAAGGCTTTCCTGACTGCGTCCCTCAATAATATCAATCGTTTCCGCTACAGTGTGGAACCCTCGATAATTTTTCTCTAGAAATTTTACAAGCTCGGTTTTCTTTGCGGGGTCAGAGAGCCCTTTGTGAATATCGCGGACAATATCACCTATCGAAACATGTCCGACATGGTCGTCGCCAACTGCTTCCATAAACAACCTGGTATATGTGCCTTTACCGGAATTTTTCTTCCCTATTAAATAAGCCACAAAAGTATTTTTTTCCAAAAACTTTTTTAGCTTTTCAATTTCAGGACCGGCTTTAGCTTGAAAATATTTTTGCCTGGATTCGGCGTCGGTGAGGTTAAAAGATTCTTTGATAGTGTCGACGCGGGTTTGATGAACTGGAAAATTTAGATTTTTCATTAATGTATTTAATTCAAATTTCTACTCATTTTTACTACCTAATTATTACCGCCTCGATTACTACATCTTCCAGCGGTCTATCGTTTGAGTCTACCGCAACGAGACCGATTTGGTCAACTACTTCCTGACCTTTTTCCACTCTTCCAAAAATAGTGTAGAGGTTATTCAACGGATTATTTTTCAATATTATAAAAAACTGGGAACCGTTGGTATTCGGCCCACTGTTTGCCATAGCCAGCACGCCTTTTTGGTAGCCGGTTTTATAGCTTGCGGTTTCAGGATTTAGCTCGTCCTCAAATGCGCCTCCAAAAATAGACTCTCCACCCGCGCCAGTTCCGGTTGGATCACCACCTTGGATCATAAAATCTTTTATCACTCGGTGAAAAGTCACTCCATTATAGTAACCTTTTTCAGCCAACTTAATAAAATTTTCAACTGCTTTTGGCGCATCTTCCGGATAAAATCCCAAAGTAATATCGCCCATATTAGTTTTTAAAATAACTGTCTTTCCTAGATATTCGCTTGTTGACATCGTATTTGATTCTTTTTCCTGGTTGTCTGAAACAGTACCTGCGCCTTGGTCCGATCCACCAGGTAAAAGAAAGTAAGAACCCAAAGCAATAACTGCCGCAGCAACAACTATAATTATGATATTTTTCATAATTTTTTAAATTAAGAATTTCAATAATCAAGTGTAGTAATTCTACTAAATTTTTCTTATTAGTTCAAGTCTTAAAAAACTTCTTTATTATGGATATTCTCCTCCCCTTTCTCCCCTCCTTCCCTTTAAACCCCTTTTTCCTTCGTCCACAAGAGACGAATAAAAAAACCTCCCCAAAAGAAAGGCCTAACAAGGCGATTCTGAGATCACGTAGAAGATGGAGGCAAGAAGCAATACAAAAATAAGGATCAGACCTGCAAACTTCCAGGAAGTCTCCTCACAAGCAAGGGTTGGCTGCTCGTCGTCTGACTCTTCCTCGATTGCTACCCACTTCTGAACCGAGTTCTCGAATTCATTAAAAAATTACATGGTTCCCCCTTTTTTCAAACCAATCGTTAGATTACTTTTACAAGCACCACGACGATCACCACCAGTACAACCACGAAGAATATTACACTATTCCGAAGACTGTATCGATTCATACTTTCTCCTTCACGATGAACAAATTTTACTCCCAGTGAACCAAGTTGTCAAAATAAAAAAATGACCCGCGTGAAACGAGGGTCGATACGAAAACCGGTGGCGCTAGATGGTTAGAAGTCCAGCAAAATAGAATCCGCCGAAGGCAGCTATTACACAAACAACGAGCGCCACTGTAGTGACGAAAGGGCCAGGGTCAGACTCTTCATCTTGTTGGCTGGCGGATAAGATAACAGGAAAAAACATAATTCCCCCTTAAATCAAATTATACAGATTTTTTTCAATATCACAATTGCTCCAACAACTCCCCGTCACTCACAAACCTTATATCCCCCGATTCGTCGGTCCGGGATACCGGAATATTTGCTTTTTCAAAATTATCCAAAACCTCCTGATGCGGATGGCCATAGCTATTCTCTTCTCCAACCGAAATTACCGCGTAGTCAGGACTAACTGCGTTTAAAAATTGTTCTCCCGAGGAGGTCCGCGATCCTTGATGGCCAACTTTTAATACTTCCGAAGAAACTGTGTAGCCGCCGGAAACCAGGGCCTGCTCGTTTTCCCGGCTGGCATCACCAGTAAACAAAAAGTCGGCCTTGCCAAAAGACAGCCGTGAAATGATAGAAGTATTGTTTACTTGTTTGAAACTTTGTCCGGATAAATCTGAAAATGGATGTAAAACCCGCAACACCGTCGAGTCGTCTAAATACACGATCTGCCCAGCTCTCGCGATTGTGGCATGAATATTTTTTTCTTCCAGCAAATCTAAAAACCTTTTATAAGTTTGAGTGTCGTAAGAAACTCGCGTAAGCATTACTTGTTTCACTTTATAACGCTTTAAAACTTCAATTAAGCCTGCCGTATGATCAGCGTGCAGATGGGTTAAAATTACCAAATCTATTGTCCGATCATAAAATGGCAAATCTGTCCCCAGTTTTTGCAAAACAGTCGAGTCCGGTCCGCCGTCTATTAAAATTTGGTTGCCTAAATAGGTTTCTATAAATATCGAATCACCTTGGCCGACATCATAAAAATTTACATGAAGTTTATAATCCGGACGTAAAGAAAAATACGCGAGCCAAACAAGCAGCGTCAGCATACCCAAAATAATCAAGGCTTGCCAATAAATTTTTTTTACCTTTGGATAGCACGTTTCCATATATTTCACCCCCTCCCCGCCTTCGGGGAGGGTTGAGGAGAGGTTAGGGATGAATTAGGTAAGCTAATAAAATTATACGCCATATATTTATTATACATGACTGTAGTGTGCCCATTCATGGGCAATCCTCTCCTTACAAAGAAGAGGTGGCACCTGTGGGATGACGGGGTGATTTAAAAAATATTAACTAGACCAAAAAAACCTAGTAGTCTTTTAAAGCTAAGAATCACAGGAGGATATATGACTGCAACAGCTTCAACACCAACACTGGTGGTTTATGGAATCACCGTAGTCACACATAACGGCGAACTGCCGAAAAATGGTGGCAAACGGCTCGGCTACCTTTTTCCAAGAACCAAGGCTCAAGGAGGAGGAGTCGGTTCTTGTCCTCCCGAACTCGCAGCTACAATGTTCCCACCGCCTCCACCACCAAAACAGGCGCCGGCAAAACCGAGGTCAGCGAAACCATAAACTTTCAAAGTCTTCAAAGGGAACTAAGTGGTATGAAATGTCCGACATGCGGACATTCAACAGGATCGAGCCTCCCTCGTCCCTACGACACCACCGTGGGGGTAAGGAACCTTGTTATGTACCCTGCATGCCGATCACTTCTCATTCTCTGCGAGTAAATCCTTACCAACCCGCGGCCACCGCCTCTCGACTCACCTCGGGAAGCGGTTTTTTATTCCATTTTTCATCCCCTCCTTTTAAAGGAGGGGTCTCCGGCGTCAGCCGGAGGGGGTGATAAAAAATAAATTCATATTGACAAATCACTAAAAATAACATACTTTACATGTGATAAGGAGGCGTCATGGAAAATACAAATGTGTTTCTCAAACTCCTTCTGTGGAGGGGAGAAGTGCAACATACCCTCCAAGAAAATTCCCGAGAATACTGCGAAGAGGTTTACCGGCAGGAGCTCGGTCCGATAGGGACCGTCTTGATGATCAGCGCCTGCTTCGCCGTATTCACGATTATTCTTGGGCTGTTGATCATTGTGATGACAGCCCCCGTCACCCCCCGCTAACTAACAATTAGCGGATTTTTTTATTTGTCATATACGGACTATAAAACTTATTTAAAACTTTGAAATTTGGCAATCTTATATTCAAGTTTTCTTCTTGCCAAAATAAAAACTACTGCCAATAAAAAAATATAATAAAAAATAACCAAACCAAGCGGAATATTGAAAATCCCCACCGAAGCGTGTGGGATAGCGGCAAACATTTCTACGATTTTTATTTGATAAGAAAGCAACGCCCAGGTAATCCAGGAGGTAATAAATGACAATGGAATAAAAACAAGCGCCACCACGCCGGATAAAAACCCAAACAGCATGGCCCAAGGGATTATCGGCAAAATCAGAACATTCACTATTGGCGAGACTATCGAAAGTTGATCAAAGTAATAAATGAGTAAGGGTAAAACAAAAATTTGCGCCGACAAAGTTGCCGCCAAAGACGAACGAATTTCAAAAAACTCCGGGACTTTTTGAAATATTTTTTCGAAACTATCGGCAAACGCTATCAACCCGGCAGTTGCCAAAAAAGACAGCTGAAACCCGACATCAAAAACCAAAATCTGCGGATTGATAAAAACCATTACGGCGCCGGTAAAAATCAGCGCGTTGACCATGGTGCTGGCGCGACCCACATTCATTGCGATAACAACTAAAATCCCCATAATAGCTGCGCGAACCACCGATGCCATGGCGCCGGTTATTATGACAAAACCAACAACGATTAACGTTGAAATAACAAGCGAAGCGCGAATCCCAAGACGGCGCTGAATAAAACTTCCAAGCAAGCGCGTGATGATAGAAATATTAAAACCAGAAATCGCGATGATGTGAGTTACCCCTGTAGTTTTGAATTTATCAAGTAAATCTTCGGGAATACTACGCCTGGCACCGACTAATAAACCAAGAAGAAGCGAATTCTGCGGTTCGGGAATGACTTGCGAGAGTTTTTGAGAAAAAATGGATTTAAATTTCAAAAGAACGGATTTGATAGTATTGCCTTTATTCTGCTCGAGTAACTCAACTTGGACAAACCGGCTGGTGGAATAAATTTTATCTTTAGCCAAATAATTTTTGTAGGAAAATTCTTCGGTCTCAAAAGGCGTTTCCAACTTGCCGGTTATTTTTAACTTGTCCCCGTATTCGTATTCCGGATACCGCCCGACTGTAACCAACACCTTCCCTCTACACCCCTTCCCCCCGTTACACCCCTTTGCCTCCACCGTCAAATTTATTTTATCTTCCCTGACATCCGGCTCTTCAACCACAACTCCTTCCCAAACAATTTTTCCTTGGTCGTTGAAATACGCAATATGATTTTCATCGATTTTTTCTTTCGAATTCTGAAAATGCCAAATACCAAACACGACCACAATAACAATCCCAGAAATCAATAAAAATCTTCTATCTCCCCAGGCAAGTGTTGCCAGGACGACTGTTACGATACCTGCCGAGTAAAACAAAATCCGTGACAATTGCGGGTTCACAAAATGACCAAGGAAAATTCCTGTTAAAAAAGAAATAAGTAAAATTAGGAAAACTTGTGATTTATGCAAACGCATTTTGATAAATCATTTAATCTCGCATCTGTATTATATTCCTGTTTTCACAATAAAAAAACTAAAAAAAGACCAGCGGTGATGCCAGTCTAGCTATGACTTTGCTTTCTGAGTCTCCATAAGATCCAAACACAAGCCACAATTATGATGTATGCGAAAATGGATGTAATATCCATCTCTCCCTCCTCTCATAGTTTATCGAATTTCTTCGTCTTTATTATACCACTTCTTATCCCATATAAACTATCATTCTTATACACCGATACAATTTTTACAAAAAAACCGCCTCGGAATAAAAACCAATGGCGGATGATTGTCTATGGAACAGGCAGACAAGCTACTCTTCAGCCGTCGTTTCCTTGCTTACAGAGCGCCTCACGGGCTCGCCGTTTCCATCTTGCCACCAGATAGTGGAACTGACGGCGTACCGCTTAAGGCCCTCGAAAAAAGAAGACACTTGAGAAGCAACGACTATCTGCTCCTGTTCGGAGAAGCGGCGCTTCTCGCCATCAACCCTCATAATGCGGTCACGGATACTGACTGAATAGCTTTTGGGCGGTGCCGTGCCCCGGAACTTTCCGGAGGCTTCAGCCATCCCCGTTGTCACAATCCAGGTAATATACCCCTCCTTGAAATCAATCTTCACATCCTGGATGTGGATAGCCTCAATCGGAAAAGTCGGGGTTTTGTGTTGGGGAACTTCCGACTCCTGACCTGCCTGCTCTTGTCCGGCGGCTGTAAAAACCGCCAATAAAACGATTAGCAATAACCTCGTTAGTAATTTCATGTCTTCCTCCCTGATCCTAGATATCAATTGAATATAACTGCCACGTTTGTTTGTGTCAAATTTTATAATAAAATGACGTCCTCCCCGGGCTAAAGCCTAAAGCCCGGGGTTTCCTTTGCTCCGCTACTCGCTCGCTTCTTGTCATTCCCGTCCGCCTCAGGCGGAGGAATCCGGGTTCAGTGGTTGAAAAAAATTCGTTGTTTACAAAACCGGCTCGAGCTAACAGTCTGGTAAGCTCCGCGTTGCCAGACCATTCATCCCCGGACTTCGGCTGCCTACTAAGAACATTCTTACAAAAGCACTGGCCTTCGTCCGGGGTTTCCTGTAGGGAAGTAAAAAGCCCCTGTTTCAGGGGCTTTCATTTTCTGATTCTACTCATTAGAATTCTTCGGTTTTATAAACTTCCAATAAATCCTTTTCAAAATCTTCCACACTACCAGGACTATTACTCCAATAGTTGCTAACCATAGCAACAATGCCGGCAACTGAAAAATTAGTTTGATTAAACCATCTACCCAACCAGTCAGACTTTCTAACATATCCCGGAAAGCCTGGCGGACAACCACTAGCGGTCGCCAGCGCAAACCAAATACCTCTACGTCAGCTTCAGAGGTCAGGCTCACGGTGATGGTAGACATATCAACCTGTCGAGATAGATATTTTAGCTGTCCTTCCAACTGTTCGATTTGCCCGCGCACCGAAGATAACTGCTGTCGAACTTTCAAAATGTCCTCTACAGTAAAGGCGCGTTTCAAAACTTCTTGCAATTGGACTTCTTCTACTTGCAAGTTTCCCAAACGCGCTTCAAGGTCGATAAACTGTTCGGTCACATCGGACGCAGACACCGACTCCCCTTCTACTTTTTCAGCCAAAGCCTTTACCGCAGTCATCCCTTCGTCAAATTTGTCATCTGGCACGCGCATCGTAACCCAACCATTTTTCACGGCTGGGGTTGATTCGTAAATCTGAACATTTAATATAAACCCACCCAACTCTTTCGCCAAGATTTTTAGTTCTTCCGCAGTCTCTTCCGCCTTTTTTACAATCAAATCCAAATTCCCATTTTTTATAACTTTTCTTTCGGTCAAATTACCCTCGTCCATAACTGCCGGCGCCTCTGCCATCATGTTTCCCATGCGCGGACTCCCTGAAGTCTGGGCCATATTAAATTCCATGGTTGATGGTGCACCAAGTGAATAATAGTCCCCCCCGCCCGAGCCGAACTTCTCTAAAATTGGCAACGGCCTATCGGAAATCATTTTCCATGCTACAACTACCACCGCCAATACCCCAATTACTGTTAAAATAGTGTGCAACGGGTTTTTTATCCTGTTCCAAAAATTTTCCATATTATTTGTTTTTTAATAGTGTTAACGAGTTAACGAGGGTAACCCTCGTTAACTTACAAACTCTTTTTAATTTCCTCTAACAATTTGTTGCTTTTAACTGACCACTGCTTACGAGTAGCCAGGTTTTTTATAGTCACTATCCCTTTTTTTATTTCATCTTCGCCAATTATCACCGCCAAATTTATTTTCTTGCTATCCGCGTATTTAAATTGTTTATCGATACTGTCTGTTTTATAATATAAATCAGCGTTGACTCCCCCCCGTCGCAACCCGGTTACAATTCCTAAATATGTACCAAGTTTATCTTCGTCTAAATTGAAAACCAGCACATCTTGCGTAGAATCATATTTTATTAAATCCAGATCTTCCAAAGCCACAATCAGTCGGTCAATACCGATAGACATTCCCACTGCCGGGATTTTTTCTTTCCCGCCGGAGACTGTTCCTATCAAATTGTTGTATCGACCGCCACCAGCGATACTGCCAAAATTTGGTAATTCTGATAAAACCATCTCGCAAACTGTGCCTGTATAATAGTCTAGTCCTCTCGCCAGTTTTAAGTCGACAGTGTAAGTTGTCACTCCCATGCCATAAAGCGCGTCCAAAACATCGGACAGTTCTCCAATCCCCTCTGCCAAATTTTTATTTTCTAACATTAGCCTGGAGAAATTGTCCTGCAGACCTTTACTTTCAGAAGCGGATAACTGTAAATAATCAAACAAGTCTTTCACCTGTCCTGAGCTCATCCCGTCCTGTTCCAACAATTTTTTGACTTTCCCTTCTCCTTGTTTATCTATTTTATCCAAAAACCTTAAAACTGAAACAGTTTTTTTACCATCAACACCGATAACCTCCAGAATCCCCTGTATTATCTTACGATTGTTAATCCGAATGGTAACAGATTGTAATCCCAAATCTTTTAGTGCGGCATAAATCGCGGCGATCGACTCGGCGTCGGCTATCGCGGAACTGGAGCCGACCACATCGACATCGCACTGATAAAATTCCCGAAATCTTCCTTTTTGTGTATTTTCTGCCCGCCAGACAGGACCAATAGCATAACGTTTAAAAGGTTTAGGTAAGGTTTCTTTATTGGTGGTATAGAACCGTGCCAAAGGGACTGTAAGGTCGTAACGCATTGCAACCGCGCGCCCTCCCTGGTCAGAAAACCTATACATCAATTTTTCCTCAGCACCATATTTGCCTGTTAAAGTTTTCTCGTATTCCAAAACTGGGGTCTCCATGGGAGCAAAACCAAACCGTTCAAAGCTTTTCCTAATTTTTTCCAGCATAACCAAACGCGCAGACATTTTATCCGGTCCGAAATCTCGAAATCCTTTAAGCAGTTGTGGCGAGTTTGATGACATAATAACTACATTGTAGCACAATTTTTTCCGTATAAAAAAACCCGAGGCACCTAAAATAGATACACGGGTTAAAAACGTGATCGCTCGACCACCAAAAAATATGCGGGGCTTTCCTGGCTGTTTAGGTCACCGCAAAGGAGTAGAATACTACCGCTAGTTTGCGTAGACAAAATCGCGACTTTGCCGAAGGTCTTCTCGCCGACCAAACGAACCCCTGTTTCTGGCTTGGCTGCGAGTATGGTGTCTTGAATAGACCCCAACACTACTACCGTGTCTCTATTCTCACACAAACATTCGTATAGTGCGCCTGCGTTGATTACCGACACCATCGAAAGGCAGGAGCAATCTGTCTCATCGGCAGAATACAAAATATCGTTGATTACCACCTCTGTAACTCTCAATTTGATTCCTCCTTAATCTTCAAATCATTCTACTACATCCCTAGAATAAAACAAAATTCCACATGTGTGGAATTATTCTGGCCCCTTAATATAAATACTTCTCGACTGCGCTCGAAGAATAACAATTTATAGAACTTCAAATATCTTGTTACTCGAAGTCTGGCCGCGGATTATTTGAATATGAGTTTTAGGTTTGTTTAAATACTCTGACAACAGCTCAATCACTCGCTCATTAGCCTTGCCTCTCTCTGGTACAACTGTTACCCGTACCTTATACGAACCGTCTGGCGACTGCTCGACTCTTTCTTGTCTTGCTCTAGATACAACTTTTACCGAAATTTTCATATTAAATTGTGGCTCCCTGATTGTCCTTCGTGGCATCCGGAATGACAGAGGGACTAGTTTTAAATTTCAAATAATATCTGACCGACTCGTATGCACCAACCAACGCTACAGTATAAATCACATCACCAAACATTGTTCCTCGCAAAAACGGCAGCCCGTTTGTATAAGCAAGCATTATTCCGGATAAATCGTTCGGGTAGGTTGGATACAGCCAAGCAAAATTGGTGATTAAAAAAAATACTCCCGCTGAAATAATCGGAGCGGCAATAACTCTTCCAACCGACTTGTTGCGTCTCACCCACAAACCCATCAACACGCCGAATAAATGCGCTAAATATACCGCAATCATCAACGGCCAAGAGAAAAGCCCGATTATTGCGTCAGAAAAAAACCGAACAACCAAAGGCAAAGCTGTTGCCTGTTTTTTTGGCAGATAGATTGCGGCAAAAATAGCCAAGGCGGTGACCGGCGCAAAATTCCACATATATGGAACTAGCCTTGTGCCTATGGCTGCAAAAATTATTACAAGATATAAAATTAGATTTGTCTTTTTCATTGACTGCTGCTGTCGTTGCGAGGAACCGTCCGCCTGCGGCGGATCGCAATGACAGTTATTTTAATATTCCCCTATCTTCTCTAATTCCCACTCGACAACGTCTCCTATTTTCATAACATACTGCGATGCTCCAACATTCGCGGTTTCGCCATTTACCTTGAAAGCCCAAAACTCATCGGCGCCAGGAGCGATCCCCCCGATTGTTTTTACAAACTCGCCCAGACCTGGTCCGAAGTCCTGGATTTGTACTTCATACTTTTCTTTTAACAAACTCATTGCATCAATTCCTTCTACCCCTTCGTAGGAAAAAACCTGTTTCTGGGTTTCTTCTACTGCAGCTGGCGACACCTCGTTGGTTGGAGTTAGGTTGCACGATCCAGCAAGCAAAACAAGCGGTAAAACTATTAGAATAGAGTATTTAGAAATTGAAAATTTATTCATTGTAAATTGATTAAAAAATTATAATTGTAAATTTATTTAGAAATCTATCCCTCTTTGCGCAATTATCCCTTTATAGTACGGATGTTTGATCATTTTCATTTCAGTTACCAGATCAGACGCGACAATTAGATCATTATATTTATTATGACCAGTTAGCACAAGCGCTGAAAGATATTTGTGGGCAAGCGAGATGACCATCTTCACTTCTTTTGTCGACAAAAGTTTTACTTCTATCGCCGAGATCAACTCGTCTGCTATCACGATATCGTAGCGCTTGCTCTGGATTTGGTTTTTTATATAAACCAAACCTTTCTTAGCAGCTTTTATATGTTCGATATGTTTTTTTCGATCACCTAAAATCCCCACAAAACCCTTTCCCAATACTTTCACGGTAACCCCTTTAGTTTTTTCAAGAATAGAAATTTCGGAAGACGGAGGCCACTCGCCCGGCGCTTTGGCCTTCCCCGACTTTACAAACTGTGTAAATAAAACTTTTTTACCCGCACCAGCGGCGCGTACCGCCAAACCAACCGCCGCCGTGGTTTTGCCCTTCCCGTTTCCAATATAGGTTATTATTAGACCTTTTTTTTTAGAATTATGAATCATGAATAACGTATTTAAATACGTAATTAATTACGTAATACTTTATTACTTAGACTTATAACCCCTCCCTACCTCCCCGACATCCGGGAAAGAGCAGGAGGGGCCATTTTTTCCTATAAGCTACCAGCTAATTCCTACAAACTATCTCTAGCATTTACTATAGCCGCAACTTAGACACTTCATACAACCTTCCGACATGGTGATAGTGTCTGCACATTCCGGACAGATTGGAGCATTGCCATGATCAGCGATCGATCTTTGAGAGACATCAACAACTCCAAAATCTTCTTTAACTGTTACTTCAATCTCTTCCGTTATCAATTTTGGCATAGTCGGCTGTTTGGTTTCTTCCAATTTCTTCGGCTCCAAATTGAGTTTTTGTTGTGATGAGACAGAATCCATATGGCGTTGCATTACCTGCGCAATGGTATCTGCGATAGAAAACATCGGCTTCCCGTTGCTCCAGGTTGGATCAGGCCCGCGAATACCTTTTAGTTGCTTAATAATTTCTTCGGCTTTAATACCAGAACGAAGACTGGTTGAAATCAACCGGCAAATAGCTTCAACTTGTGACTGGAAAAATCCACCGGCTTTTCCTAACTGGGCAAATACTTCGAACATCCCGTCGTTCGGAATGTTGTTGATAGTAATAAACAAATTTCCATAAGCAGTTTTAAGTTTATAGGTTTTTCCTTCCAGCATTTCCGGTCGTTTGCGTGGCTCGACAATCCCAAACCCCATAGCATCGGTTGTTACCGGCGCTTTCGCGGGTGCTGCCTCGGTATTTTGTTTTTTCACCTGGTCGTGCGCGTCTTTTCCAAGATTTTTCGCATCAGTTGCTAAAATCTGTTCGTCGCGTGAACCGTCACGGTAAATTGTTCCGCCTTTGCAACCCAAATCGTACATTAGTTTATAAAGCTCTTTGGTTTGTTCTATGGTGTAGTCTGCCGGGACATTACAAGTTTTAGAAATCGCCGAATCGGTCCAGCGTTGAACGGCGGCCTGTACCCGCACGTGCTCTTCCGGCGTCAAATCCATCGCGTTGGCAAAATAGTTAGGTAATTTTTCACCGGGGTGGTCCTCTGACCAATCTTTGGCCACAGGAATGCTTTCCTTGTGCACCCCAAGACGCGCCTTTCTAAAATAAGTCCAAGAATAAAATGGTTCAATCCCTGTCGAAGTCCCGACCATTGTCCCAACAGTTCCGGTTGGCGCTTGGGTCATAACAGTGACGTTGCGCATCCCATGTTGCCGAACTTTCTCTCGAACACTTTCCGGCATTCTTTTCATAAATCCACTCTGTAAAAATTCCTGCGCGTTAAACTGGGAAAAGGCGCCTTTTTCTTGAGCAAGTTCGATAGAAGCCTCATAAGCGGCGACGGCAATAAATTCATACAGCTTATCGATAAATTTGATTGCGTCCGGACTACCGTAACGCAATTCCATATAAATCAACATCTCCGCCAATCCAATAGTCCCCATCCCCACGCGGCGCTCGGAGAATTGCTGCTTTTTATTTTCTTCAAAAAAGTAAGGTGTGGCATCGATAACGTTGTCTTGGAATCTTATCGCGTAATGAACTGTCTGTTTCAACTTGTCCCACATAACCTCCTTGTTTGTCTTGTCGATGTGTTTTGAAAGATTGACATGTCCCAAGTTACACACCCCCCAAGCAGGCAACGGTTGCTCACCGCAAGGGTTGGTGCAAGGAAGAGAAGCAAAATAATGAGAGTTAGAATAATAATTAGCGCGGTCAATAAAATACATTCCCGGTTCGGCTGAAACATGAGCAGAAGAAACAATATTATCCCAAACTTCCGACGCTTTCACAGTTTTATATTTTATCACTCGGCCTCCCATTTTCTTCCATCGATTCAAATCACCATCCCAATTATTTTCGTATAATGGATCACGTGTATCTGGAAAAACCAAATCCCAGTCTTTTCCTTCTTTTACCGCTTGCATAAAATCATCCGTTACTCCAACGGAAATATTGGCGTTAGTTATTCGTCCGGCTTCTCGTTTGGAATTGATAAATTCCAAAATATCCGGATGCCAACAATTTAAAATCAACATCAAAGCTCCACGACGACTCCCACCCTGTTCAATCAGCCCGGTAGAAAAACTGTACAAAGAACCCCAGGAAACCGCCCCGGAGGAACGGCCGTTTACCCCTTTTACATATGAATAGCGTGGTCGTAAGCTGGATAAATTCATTCCCACTCCTCCACCACGAGAAAAAACTTCATTCATTTGTTCCAAAGTCTTTACAATCCCATGCCGACTATCTTTCGGTGAAGGAATAACGTAACAGTTATAAAAAGTTAAATTTTGGCCGGTGCCTGCTCCTGTAAAAATCCTGCCTGCCGGCACATAGTTCCAGTCGTTTAGCGCATCTCGAAACTTTTTCTCCCACTCCTGCTGTTTGGCAGGTGTTTTCTCCACTGACGCAACATGCCGCGCTATTCGTTCAAACATTTGCTCGGGCACGGTTTCTAGTGGTTTATCGACATGTTCCAATGCCCGCTCCTCTATATGGCCGTCACGCAAAACAACCGCAACCTGTTTGGTTGACTCGTCAAAACTTTCAACTGTTCCGATTTCTCTTTGGCCGGTTTTTAGATTGGTACAAACAATAACCGTGTCACCTTTAGAAATAGTTTTCTTCTGGGCATCTTTTTGAGCATAACGATCCAAAAAAATCTTCTCTCCTAATTCCGAGAGGGCGTTAACTTTTCTTGTTTGTAAGTTTTGTTTGGTTTGCATGTTTATTTGTTTCTGTCACGATGCCAATATACTAATGTATACTAATGATACGAATTCTCTTCCCTCCTCACTTTAAACTTGTCCCATGCTTGATGCGGGAACAAAGGGAACAAATACTCCTACCTTTTTTCCCTCCTAAGGCCCGGGGAAAGAAAAGATGAAGGTTTTCTCACCCTCCTATCTTAAGAGGAGAGGCGTGTTTATTAGTATAATTAGTATCAATTCGTATATTAGAATCGTACTATAATTTTTTTAACTCCTTTTTAAATTCATCTACGTCTTCAAATTTTCTATAGACTGAAGCGAATCGAATATAGGCCACTTGATCCACTTTTTTCATCTGCTTCATCACAATCTCCCCGACTTTCTGAGAAGTAATCTCACTTCCCGAGGCAAAATTGGAAACTTCCTGTTCAATAGCAGCTACCAATTTTTTAAAAGCATCTTGAGTAAACGATCTTTTTTCTAAAGCCCGGGAAAGACCGGAAATTAGCTTCTCTTTAGAATAAGGCTGGCGCTCGCCGTTACGTTTGACTACAATGAGATCCAAAATCTCCATTTGTTCCTGGGTTGAAAAACGAAATTTGCATTTTTGGCACTCTCGACGTCTGCGAATCGCATAACCATCGGTTGCCACGCGTGATTCCAAAACTTTTGTATCATCATGTAAGCATTTAGGGCATTGCATACTGGCTACAAACTTACGAATTTGCTACTAAAGTACAAAAGGGTTCAAAAAATTCGTATTTTCGTAAACTTTTTGTAATTTCGTAGCCGTTTTTTAGAGTCATAATAATAAGCGGCTGTAACAAACCACAGTTAACCGCTTATTATCCCAAACCATAATGGAACTATAACACTTCGGCTTTAAACGGTAAACTAATTGTATTTTTGTTTTGATTTCTGGCGGGTCTTTTACCCTTTTCTCAGAAAAACACTACATCTAGTGTCTCCTCTATCTATTATATCACTATATCTGGTTTGAGTCAATATCTCTAATTTTAGCGATTTTTATTTTTTTTTGTCGTTTACTAAAATTTTATCCACAAATTACAGAGACCTAAAAAAGTTTCACGAAACAAAAATCCCGACTCTATCATCGTGGCAAATTTGAAAGTCAAATTCCTAAATTCCTCCCTCTAACAAGGATAACTCTCGTATTTACGAAGGGTACCCTATTTTTCCATGTTAAAATCCAATAACAACCCCTGCAGCTTGCCACAAGGGTATTCTGCCGGAAATAATAAAAAAAACAACCTCTCGCGAGAGGTTGGGCTGAAATTATATATTGTGCCCTTCGGCAGGATCAGGGGATAAATTCCGGATTCCCTCTTTCGCGGGGATGAAATAATCCGCAGGACGGATTATTTCATCTTCTTACGGATAAAGGCGGGAATATCCAGCTCATCCTGTTCATCTTGCTTGGCCGGCTCTTCCAAAGATTTAGTAGAAAACATAGGTTTTCTGGTGACTGACACCTGTTCTTCTTTTTTTTCTTCCATAGACATGACTGGTGCCACCGAATCTACCGGCTTTCTGCGTGATCCTTCACCAAAACCAGTTGCCACCACGGTAATTTTTACTTCGTCTTCCATCTTCTCATCGATTACCGCGCCAAATATAATTTTAGCATCCGGATCAACCGATTTAGTAATATATTTGGCAGCCTCATCCACTTCATACATGGAAAGCGATTTGCCGCCAGTAACATTAAAAAGTACCCCTTTAGCTCCATCAATAGAGGTCTCCAAAAGCGGACTACCGATCGCGGCCCTAGCCGCATCAATCGCGCGGGTTTCTCCTTTGCCTACACCGATCCCCATTAACGCACTTCCTGCCTGCTCCATAACTGCTTTGATATCCGCAAAATCCAGGTTAATCAACCCTGGGACTGTTACTAGCTCGGCAATCCCGGCAACACCTTGGTGTAACACATCGTCAACTTTTCGAAAAGCCTGTAAAAGAGGTGTTTTTTTATCTATAATTTGTAAAACCCGATCATTAGGTATTGTTATTATTGTATCAACTTTATTTTTCAATTCTTCATAGGCCTTTTCCGCAATTTCTCTCCGTCGCGCGCCTTCAAAAGAAAATGGCCGAGTCACTACGGCCACTGTTAAAATGCCGGCCTTTCTTGCTATCTCCGCAATCACTGGTGAAGCGCCAGATCCGGTTCCTCCTCCCAGACCACAGGTAATAAAAATCATGTCTGATTTTTTGACAACCTCTTGTATCTCTTCTTTAGTCTCTTCAGCAGAAGCCCTGCCGACTTCCGGGTTCATGCCGGCTCCCAATCCTCTGGTGGTCCTGCGACCAATATGAACCTTCCGATCAGCTTTAGAATATCCCAAAGCTTGCGCGTCGGTATTTACCGCGATAAATTCAACTTTATCAATGCCCAATTGCATCATACGATGGATCGCGTTATGCCCTGATCCGCCTACGCCCAAGACTCGAATTCTGGCAAATGTTTGCGTTTTTGGAGTAATTCTCATAAGGTCTGTTAATGACGTTTATGTTAATATAGAAAATTTGGTTAAATAATCAAGTTTCTTTAAGGGAAAAAGAAGAATTTAGAATCTGGAATCAAGAATCAAGAATCAAGGTTTCAAATCCTTAATTCATAATTCATGACTCTTAATTCTTTGCTAATACAGGGCGCAACAAATCACTTTAAAAGAACAAACTCATAAATTCTAGCTACGGTAATATAGATTTAAACCACCCACCAACCTTTTCCTGTAAACCAGCCGGGATAACGCGAGAGGTTATTTTTTTCAAAGCTAGTGTTCCACTACTCGGTTTTACATACTCGTTCCCCCACAACACCAACCCGACAGCTGTACAAAATCCCGGCTCATCAACCCTATCAATAACCGTTGAAATATTTTTTGGTCCGCCAATCTGAATCGGCAACCGTAATTCCTTTTTAGCAAGTTCCATAATTCCGGGTAGCTTTGCACCTCCACCGGTCAAAACCGCGCCAGCCGGCAACTGTCCATCCCTTCCAAGGGCTTTAAGTTCTTTATTAACCATGTCAAATATCTCTTCGAGCCGAGCTTGGATTATTTCTGCCACTTGCAGTCTCTGAACCGTCCCCTCTTCAAAACTATCTAAACTAGCCAAATTTATCTCTTCATCCTTCTTAATTCCTGTTTTTTGAGCAGTACCATATTCTAGCTTAACTAGTTCTGCTGTGTCAATTGTGATTCGCAGACCAATAGCTAGATCGTTGGTGATGTGGGAGGCGCCAATCGGCAAAACATTGGTGTGCATTAACTCCCCTTCTTCAAAAATAGCAATACCAGTAGTCCCTCCTCCAATATTTATCAAAACACAACCCAATTCTTTTTGCCGTTTGGTGAGTACCGCTTGCGAAGCGGCAAGCGGGGCCAGTACCAAATCATCCACTTCCAGTCCCACTCGTATAATACACTTGGTCAAATTTTTTATAAAAGGAACCGATGCCTGAATAATCTGGCTATCCACTTCCAATCGAATTCCAGACATGCCTAGAGGGTCTTTGATGCCAGCTTGGCCGTCAACCGTAAAAGTTTTTGGAATCACATGTAAAATTTCACGATTAGGTGGAATAGAAATTGCCTGCGAAGCGTCTACGACGCGTACAATATCAGCCTCGGTGATTTCGCCATCGGCGCGTGACACCGCGATTACTCCATGGGATTCTAAAGAAACAATGTGCGCCCCTCCCACGGAAACCACCGCATGATCAACTGGGATGCCGGTCATCCGTTCGGCTTTTTCCAAAGCTTGCGAAATAGAAGACACCGCCTCTTCGACGTCGACAATAACACCTTTCCGCAAACCCGCGGCGGGCGCTTCCCCTATCCCAATAATACTCGGAGACTTTTCTTCCTCTGAAGATTTGCCCACAACAACTCGAATAACGGACGTGCCAATATCTAAACCAACTGAAACAAACTCTTTCATACTTTACTAATTACGAATGGTTATGAATATACGGATTCTTAAAATAAAATCCTAATTTGTAGGTCATAGATGCCAATATAGTCATAGGATTTAGTTAAAAAAAATCAATTTAACCAAATTACTCCGATTTACAACTATATAAGAGCCTCCAAACCCAAAAACTAAAACCAATTTGTACATTCGTACAAATTCGTGTTTCTTTGTAGGTTAGGTTAGTAGTAGTAGGTTTTGGGTTTCCAATTCTATGTTCACCCAGGACAGATAGGAAATCAAAGCAACCCCTGATACTATTAAAAATACTATGGTCCAGATAAAATAACGGTGACCGTTTATTTTTTCTAGTAACATTTTAATTATTTTAATTTTTAAGTTTATTTTCTAGTAAGTTTTTAACTATATTGCCATCTGCTCGATCGGAAACGGTTTTCATCAAACTCCCCATGACTTTACCAAAATCCTGCATGGAGGTTGCGGCGGTTTGCGCAATCGCTTCATCAACTAACGCCACCAGTTCTTTTTCTGAAAGTTGTTGCGGTAAGTACTTTGAAATTATCTCAATTTCCTTTTGCTCATTTTCCGAAAGATCAGCTCGACCACCTTCCTGAAACTTCTTTTTTGAATCTTCAGACTGCTTGATTTTTCGACGTAATACTTTTATAACCTCTTGCTCGGTCATATCTTCCTTTTTATTTTTTTGTTCTGTGTCCAGTTGATATTTAACAAAACGTAAAACCCCCACCAAAAACTGATCCTTTGCTTTCATGGCGACAATTAAATCTGACTGAATTTTTTTTAAAGTTTCTGATTGGGTCAATTTTTTATCTTCTTCCTCGGCCACGTTGATTCATAGGACCGAAATTGTTGTAACTAATTTTTCCTTGTCGTTCCAACTCTTGCCGTTCTTCTCTCATTTCTGCGCGCTTAACCGCTTTGGTTCGACGAATATTTTTCGATTCGTTTTTGGCATGAAACCGCATTTTCCTAGCGCGTCTCAAAACCTGGCTTTGCATGATCTTACGACCAAAACGCCTCATCATGCTTTCGTAAGACTCATTATCCTTGCGTTTTACTTCTACCACGTCGTGTTGTACACCTACCTTCCAATATGGTTAATAATGTGTCAATAATATACCAAAAAATTATGAAATGGTCAAATAAATAAAAACGTTTAAAATAACTTATAAATCTCCGTAGCCTTGAATTACGAAACTCCAATTTCATGTCATGGTTAAGGCCTCCGGCCGAAGCAATCCCCCGGGAAAACCACGAGATTGCCGCTTTTTTACTCGCAATAACACTGGGGGTTAGAGAGTTTCGTAATTCATAGTCCGCAGGCTTTTATGTCCATAATATCTCCTGATGCCCGGCTCTCCGTGCGGAACATCCATTCTCCGTAGCAGTAGCTTCACGCAAAGATAGAGCGGCCTATCGAAAAATCGTAGCTGACTAAAAAATCGCGAGGGGTTTCCTGGAGTCGCGACTGTGGAAGACGGAAGCCGAGGCAATCCATACGCAAGCTAGCGTCTTGTATAATATTTTACCATCTTTGTCTCCGGGTTTACGTCCGCATTTTTTTATGTAGGTGGATAAAAAAATCCTCCGGATAGAAACTGGAGAATATACTAAACGAGCACAAAAGCCCCAAGCGACAAAATTGTCACAAAAAACATGACTTTTTCGTAGTACATAATCAGTGCCAGGGTAGCTTCCTCCTTCGCTTTCGCTACCGCTCAAGCTACGGAAGGACAGGTAAATATTGTGTATATAAACGCCTGCACTTCGTAGCTTGATTGTTATCCAAGCGGAGTAGTACCATGGTAGCTCAGTTGGTAGAATGTGGGACTCATAAATCCGCCTAGGCGGATCGTTGGTACAAAAGCATGTATTATGTTTACATAATACAAAATCCCAAAGGAATATTATATAAAGGGTCCACAGATAGTGTCGCTAACAGGTTGTGGCAATATAACTCTGGGGAGTTTCCAAGCTATACTAAAAATAAAGGATCTTGGGAATTAGTGTATAAGGAATTATTTGCAACAAGGAAAGAAGCAGAAGCGCGGGAAAAGTCTTTAAAAACTGGTAAGGGCAGAAAGTTCCTTAAAGAGGTTATTAAATTATAGTAACTTGCCAGGGTAGCTCAGTTGGTTAGAGCGAAGGACTTATAAGCTTTAGGTCGTTGGTTCGATTCCGACCCCTGGCATAAAAATAAGGGCCCGTGGTGTAGCCCGGTTAACACGTCTCCCTGTCACGGAGAAGATCGTCCCGCCAAGGCGGGATCGGACCCGCCACAAAGGACATTAGCGCAAGCTGATGTTCTTTGTTTGCCTGCCGGACGGTTGGAATTTTATCGGTTTTCAACCTTCAAGGGATGGTGTCTCATTGGCGACTACCGCACGCCCGAAAACGATTGGTCATAATCTCCCATCTACGCTGAGCCAAGAAAGTCTATCCGAGAACTGGCGGGAGGGACTCGAACCCCCCAAAAGACCAAACACCGTTGTTTTCATGCTCGGAAACAGTCTACTAGTGTCTCAAAAAAATATCAAGTCGCGCGAATTTAGTCATCCAAAATGTAACTATGAGGTATATCGTTAGGACATTAAAAATGTAACCATAGAAGTGAGCCTAAATTAACCCCACTTCTATGCAAATAAAAACAATGTCTATGACTTCAAGGAAAGAATACTTAAGAGAAATCTATGGTAGATACCGGCAGGTTAACAAACTAGGGAAGAATCAAATTCTTAATGAATTTACCGCTACCACTGGTTACAACCGCAAGTACGCGATAAGGCTTCTGAATGGAGCATTACCAAGCCAAATATCGAATCAACGAAAAAACCGTCCCTTAACTTACACCAACGAACATATTTACTATCTAAAGAAAATCTGGGATATCCTAGACAATCCTTGCGGAGTCAGATTAAAGCCCATGGTTGCTGAGATAATCGAAGTTTTAAAACGCTGTCAGGAACTGATTGTGCCGAATTTGATTACTAGAAAGCTGCGTCTGATATCTGCTACAACCATGGATCGCAGACTAGAGATATTTAAGTCACGATTGATCCGTACTATCCATGGCACGACCAAGCCACGATCCTTGTTAAAAAAACAGATTCCTATCAGCTTGTCCCGTTGGAATGAAAAGATCCCCGGGTTTACGGAACTGGATCTTGTCGCTCACTGCGATATGAATACAACGGGAGACTTCATTTCCACCTTGAATATTACTGATTTAGACACAGGCTGAACTGAATCGAACGCTGTCTTAGGTAAAGCCCGGACCAAAGTCCTGGAAGCCTTAAAAATCATACAGAATAGATTACCTTTTAAGCTTAAGGGTATTGACCCAGACAATGACTCGGAATTCATCAACTGGCAAATGTATCGATATTGCCTGGAGCAGAGGGTTAAATTCACCGGAGGAATGCCCGGCAAAAAGAATGATAATCCCTACATAGAAGAAAAGAACTGGACCCATGTAAGAAAGATTGTCGGTTATGATCGACTGGATACTATTGACGAGATCGAAATCTTAAATGACTTGTATGCTGAACCACTTCAACTATACATAAACTTCTTCCAGCCGGTAATGCGGCTGAAAACCAAGCAAAGAGTCAGAGGACGGTTAAAAAAAGACATATGACATTCCCCAAACTCCTTACCATAGGCTGCTAAAGAGTCGGTCGATCTCAAAGTAACAAAAACAGCAATTAACGGAAATCTACTTAAGTCTTAACCCGGTACAGCTATAGCAGGATATTGTGAGGCATCTTCACCTGCTTAGAAACTTAGTGCGAGAGCAGAAAGAGAAAAGAAAGGAAGTAAGTAAAGTTACATATTATACGACTCAACGAATACCGGTAAAGTTACATTCTTAAGTGTCTAGACACGCCAAAAACCCCTCTTCTTTCAAGCGGGGCTTGTTATATGTTACGGGTTCATTATTTACTCCTGCAGTCGTTTCTTTACCTCTTCAATAATCCTGTCTGCGGCAAAAACCTCTTGCATGCCGGATCGAACATCTCGCAAAATCACTGTTCCTTCCATCGCTTCTTTTTGGCCCACCACTAACGCTAGGTGGCACCCTTTTTCTGCGGCCAATCGAAATTGATTTTTAATTCCGTTTTCTCCAAACTGTTCGGCTACGCTAATATTATTTTTCCACAAATCGCGAAAAAGCCGCAAACTTTTTTTAACTGCCATTCCACCCAGATTGATCAAATATACATCGGCGATTTGATCTAATTTTTTTGTTTGACCATGGATATTAGTCAAATTTAAAAGTTTATTTAAGTCAATTGAGAATTCCAAAGTCGGGAGAGGTTGCCCTCTCAATCTTTCCACATAAAGATTTTTTCGCCCACCCACCCCAAACTGAACATCGCCACTTTGGTCTTCTGCGTTTGCGGGGAACTTTACTTTAAACAATATATGAGAGAATTTTGAATCTTCAAACAACTTTGGGTTAAGTTGGTAAGGAATGTCCAATTCATCCAACGCTTCTAAAAGCTGTGTGAAATTTTTATTGCAACTCTCATCAAGGTGATCAATAATCTGTGGGCCGGAACTTAAAATTTCCTGGCAGCTTCCTGTTTCGCAAGAAAAAACTCTGAATAAATCTTCGCGTTGAGTATTTTCTTGCGGGGTACCGGCTTTGGATAAAATTTGCTGACACGTAGCACACAAATTATAGCGGTTTTGTTGTAAATACCCTTGCAGTACCTCGTGATAATAAGGTAAGCAATTTTCACAACCTTTACTATTAACCTCAAACTCTGCGTTAAGAATCCCCAGTTCATCAAGCAGGGTTCGAATCATGTTAATCATATGCGCGTCGGATATTACAGACGGTTCTCCAAAACTTACCATACCAAACTCATGACTATATGCCACCGTCCCGTTTTCAGAATAAAAAGACGGCTCAACATAATACCATTTTGTAGTCTGCTCTTTTTTATCTATTTCGTTGGCTAGATAAGCGCGCAAAATACTAAAAAAATTGTGTGGCCGTAAAACAAGTTTTTTTGAAGATTCGGTTTCTAAACGTATCAATTCTCTTCGTTCAAGTTTGGCAACCTTGCTCTTCCCAAAAGGGTCGGAAATTTCAACCGGAGATGTTTCCACGCGCTGATAGCCAAACATCTGCGAAATTTTATGCAGTTTAGAAACAACTAAACCCAGGTCGGTGCCTCTTCCCGGAATCAAATCTCCAAAAGCCGAATCTTTAATAACCTTGACCTCACCGATTGATTGCTGTTTTTTTAATCTTGGCATTTTGAAAATTTAAAACTAAAAATTAAAATTTTAAAATACTATTGCCGTCTCAAGCTAACAATTTATTATGTCGCGAAGCGACACAATCATTTTGCATTTTACACTTTACACTTTGAATTTATTTAATATTGATATTCCGGTGAGGAAAATTTATCGAATTTATCCAACGGAAAAACCCTGATAAATACCCGACCAACAATCGTATCTCTTGAGATTGGACCAAAAACTCTCGAATCAGAACTGGCCAATCTGTTGTCACCTAACACAAAATACTGCCCTTCAGAAAGTTTGACTCGAATATTCCCAAACGTTGCCACACTATCAACTAAATACTCTTCCTTTAAAACAAGACCGTTTGGATGGTCGCTATTGGTCACTCTTACTTCGCCGCCAGTTATCTCCAAAGTATCACCGGGAAGACCGATTATTCTCTTAATAAAAAATTGTGAATCGTCTTGAGGAGAATGGATAACCGCCACTTCTCCCCTTTTCGGATCGGTAAATCGATATGTTATTTCGTCGATAATCAAATACTGTCCATCTTCAAAATTGGGTAGCATCGACTGTCCAGTGACAATAAAAGGCTGGAACAGATAAAAGCGAATTGGAATAATAATCGCCAGCGCGATAAGAAAAATTTTCAAAAAATCCCAAACAAAAAGCCAAACAGATCCCAGGGCTCCTAGCGCGCCTTCTTGCGGCGTATTGTTAGTTTGGCTTTCTTGATTTAAATTTTGTTGTTCATCTATAGCCATTTTTCTTTGATTTCAGAAGTTAAAAGGCTTAAATACATAAAACTATTCTTTATTATACGCGCATTTTCAGGCCAATGCAAGGGGTAAAAAAACTGGTCAATCTAACTAATTTGGAACACATAGGATAGAAAGGAACTTGGTGAATTAAAGATTT
>Ga0066639_10000584_pt1 | contig 31987 bp, 32 predicted proteins | sample CryGeyCG2114_010_2_FD_59504 | JGI IMG/M metagenome (GOLD analysis project Ga0066639, IMG submission 59504) | Groundwater microbial communities from aquifer - Crystal Geyser CG10_big_fil_rev_8/21/14_0.10 | ecosystem: Environmental > Aquatic > Deep subsurface > Groundwater | place: USA: Utah...
CCCCACAACGCGGCCGGAGAGATCCACCAAAGGTCCGCCCGAGTTGCCGCGATTGATAGCGGCATCCGTTTGGATGGCGTCGCGCAGCTCTTCTACGCCCCCCGCTATAGGATCGCGCGCAAGGAGCGTGCGCCCCAATCCAGATACGACTCCCACCGAAACCGTATTGGGAAACTCCGCAAGTGCATTCCCAACCGCGATGACCGAAGAGCCGACCGCGAGCGAGCGGGAGTCGCCAAAAGAGAGCGTGGCCTGCACTGCGCGCGAGGGCACCTTGAGCAGCGCCACGTCGACAGAGCTGTCCCGGAACACGACCTCCGCCTCATAGTAGCGCCCATCGTTCGTATAGACCGTATACTGCGCCGATTCGTCCGACACAATGTGCCGATTGGTAACGATGTGCCCCTCATGGGAGATGAAAAAACCGGAGCCGCTGCCGATTTCCACGCGCTCGCGCCGCGGTTCGGAAAGAAACGGGATTGAAATGCCGAGGGGCCCGAGTTCGTACCGGCGCTCCACATACGCAAGCTCTTTCGAGACAACGATCGAAACGACCGCCGGCTGTACGCTGCGCACGGTCTCCGTTACAAGAGAATCATGTGACGCCGCAAGCGACGCCGCAGGAGGCGTCGTGGGCGCGAACGGACCCGCTCCGGAGATGTAGAAGGCGCCCACCACGAGCGCGACCGTAAGCGCGGCCGAGGATATGGCCGCGGTCCAGATAATGGCGAGCGTGCGCAGTCTCCGTTCCATGGTTGCGAGAAACGGCCGAAGGCCGCCGTCTCGCTTGCAACTATCGCCAGAGCGCCATGAACCGGCAGTGAATGTCGCGAACTGCCTTACGCCTACTGCGCCTTTCCGAGGATCTTAAACATCTTGGTGCCGCACACCGAGCATATGCCCTGCATGGCCCTGCGGCCTCCCTTCATGTCGACCTCCTTCGCGCCGTTCATCTCCCTCTTCTCGCGGCACTTTACGCAATATCCTTCCGTCATACGCATGTTTATTAATTGGTATGCAGTAAGCATACCAATTCGTTGGGCCAGGAATAGCGGGTTATCCCCCTTCATGTGCACTTCATGCGCAAAGCGTGAAATAGAGCGTTGCGTGCGCGCGCCAAGAGTCCTAGAGTGTAGGCATGGCCTGTGCCGCCTCCCTATGACTGCACTCTTGCCCTCACTCTCGCGGATAAAGGAGAAATGGTTTTCGCTCCTTATTATTTATGTGGCATATGTCGCGAGCGCACTCGTAGGCATATATCTCTACGCGGAGCTAGACATCGCGCCCGCTATCATATGGATACCGGTCGGCATTGCGCTCGCCGCCATCATTATCGAGGGCTATGAAGTGTGGCCCGCCATTTTCCTTGCCTCGTTGACGGCCGCGCTCTTCATCGAGGCGCCCGCCTTCTTTCTTGTCGGCATGGTCGCCGCCAATACGCTCCAACCTATCGTTGCAAAGTACATTCTCGACCAGGTGCAGTTCGACCGGGGACTTGGCACCGTAAAGGATATGTTCGCGATACTCGCGACCGCGCTCTTCGTTACGATGATAGTCCCGACCACCGTCTGGGGCATAGCATACGCATATAATATGCTCCACGAAACCGAGCTGCCGCTTCTGTGGGGCGCATGGTGGGTTGGCAGCGCCCTTTCCGCGCTCGCCATCACGCCGTTTTTGATCCGCTGGATAAAGCGGCCATGGCCCGTGCGTACGCGCGCCCAAATTATCGAGATAGTGCTCACGCACGCGGCACTCCTTTTGGTCGCCGTGCCCCTGTTTATGACGCCGTACACTTCTGTCTACGGCATATCGCTTATCTATTTTTTGCTGGCGGTTCTTTTATGGATGGCGTTCCGCATCGGTCCGCGCTTTATGACCTTCTCACTTTTCCTCATGGCGGCTACGTCCGTACTCGGCGCCCTGTGGGGCGTGCACGACAGCGCACCCGAGCTCTTCAGCCAACGCCTGCTTAATACGCAAATATTTTCCCTCATCGTCATCTTCTTCTTTTTCATCATCGTCTCCATCGAGGAGCAACGCAAGACGGCGGTCGCAAAGAATGCGCAGCGTACCGCCGAGCTCGAAGAGGCGTTGCAGCGAATTCACCTTGAGGACCAGGCAAAGAACGAGTTTCTCGCTATGCTCGCGCACGAGCTGCGAAACCCGCTCGCATCCATCCTGTCTTCCGTCGAGCTCCTGCGCCTAAAGAGCGGCTCGGCCGCCGAGGTGCGGCGACTGTCGGATGCGATGAACATGCGCGTCAAAACAATGGCGCGCCTCCTTGACGATTTGCTCGACATTTCGCGCATTACGCAAAAGAAGCTGTCCATTGAAAAAGAGCCGTCTGACTTGCACGAAATACTCAGTCATTCCATCGAGATAGTCGAGCCGATAATGCAGAAATACGGGCACTACCTTCAGGTATCCCTTCCTGAGGAAAGCGCGACGGTTGACGCTGACGCAACGCGTCTTGAACAGGTTTTCGTGAACATACTCTCCAACGCCGCAAAGTATACGCCGCCGGAGGGACGCGTCGAGCTTTCCTGTACGTACGAAGACACGAGCGCGCGCATCACCATTCGCGACACGGGAATCGGCATTCCCCGCATCATGCTCACGCGCATCTTCGAACCCTTCGTGCGGATTCGTCAGCGGGAAGAGGGCGTCGAGGGTATCGGCATCGGCCTCTCTCTCGCCAAGAGTCTCATAGAGCTTCACGGCGGCACTATCCATGCCGAGAGCAAAGGGTACCGTCGCGGGAGCGAGTTTACGATACGCTTGCCGCTTATCGAGACGCGGCGAAAGCCGAAAAACCCATTGAGGGCTCCGGGTGCCTCTCGAGGTGCACGGCCGCTTGCACCGCGCTCGTCCTTCCGCATTCTCATCATAGACGATAACCACGAAGCGGCGGATGCGCTCGGTAAGCTGTTTAGAATGAAAGGGCACGTCGTCTCTCTCGCGCACGACGGCGCTTCCGGTATCGCCGCGGCGGACGAATTCGACCCGGACATCATCTTCCTCGACATAGGCCTCCCAGACATCGACGGATACGAGGTTGCCCAGCGGCTGCGCGCCGCCGGCGTCAACGTCCATATCGTTGCGCTTACGGGCTTCGTCCAGCAAGGCGACAAGGAGCGTTCCCGCGAAAGCGGCTTCGATCACCACCTCACGAAACCGGTCGCGTTCTCCGACATTGAGGCGCTTCTGAAAGACATCGAGAAAGAAGGCAGCATTAAGCCCCTGTTCGACCATGCGTAGAGCCGCTCTGTTGCAATGCACTGTAATAGGCACTGTCCCCATCCGTCTTCATTAAGACCTCATCTCGCGCACAGTACTCTGAAGATACGGCTCGTGTCGCGCAGGGATCGGTTTATCAAGCACAAACACATAACGCACTCCACCGCTTATATGAAAATACTGCTCGTTGAAGATGAAAAGAAGCTTGCGGACGCGCTCGCCCAAGGGCTCGAAGCGAAAGGGTACACGGTTGATGTCGTCTCTGACGGGAAAAAAGCACTCAATCGGATATCCCTGCATCGCACTGATTACGACCTCATGATACTTGACCTGATGCTTCCCTCGATGGACGGCGACGAAATATGCAAGACCGCCCGCGAGTGGGGTGTGACGACTCCCATTCTCATCCTGACAGCGCGCAACGAGACCGGTAAAAAAGTCGACCTTCTCCTTAAAGGCGCCGACGACTACCTGCCGAAGCCCTTCTCTTTCGACGAACTCGTCGCGCGTATTCATGCGCTCATGCGGCGGCCGAACGAAATACATCCCGCTATTCTCAAAGTTGCCGACATAGAGCTGGACCCGGCAAAGCGCACCGTCACACGCGGAGGCAAAGAGCTCACGCTTACACTTAAGGAGTTCGGGCTTCTCGAATATTTCATGCGCCACCCGAATCAGGTCGTCAATCGGGAAGACCTTTTAGCCCACCTATGGGATTTCAATTATGCGTCATTCTCTAACGTCGTTGATGTACACATTAAGAACCTTCGCCGCAAACTGGATACCGGTGATGGCGGCCGCATATTGGAAACGGTTCGCGGCATTGGGTACCGCCTTCGCGACCAAGTATAAGAGCGAGGCATTCTTCCGCACCGAGCTGCACACGATCGCGCTGCAGACGCTGTTTGCGGCGGCCATACTGATCATCCTTTCTCTCTCGGACGAATGGAACGCCTATGTGAGCGCCGCGCTCGTCGTCGTGCTCGCAGCTCTCTTCGGGTATGTCATCGTGCGCGTTGCGCTCCAACCCGCGCGGGAAGCGCTCGAGTCCCAAAAACACTTTATCGGCAATATTGCGCACGAACTCCGCACTCCCCTATCCACTATCAAGACGAACACCGAGGTTGCGCTGTTCGACGACAAGATGCAAAAAGAACTGCGCGCGGTGTTCGAGAGCAATATCGAGGAAATCGACCGTGCTTCAGACATCTTGAACAACCTCCTGACCTTGAACATGTCAATACGTCCGGAGCGTACGGAATTCGGCCCGGTCGATCTTGCCGACGTCGCACAAACATCCATTGAGAAGCTTGCGACGCTCGCAAAACGCAAGGCAGTGACAATAACGCTGCGTCGCGGCTCGCGCTCCGTGGTATGGGGCAATCGGACCGCGCTCGAACAGATCACGTCGAACGTCATAAAGAACGCCATTTTTTATACGCCGCGTGAGGGGCGGGTGCTGGTCTCGCTTTCGCCTGCCCGCTCGAAGTATATCGAGCTTACCGTCGAGGATAACGGTATCGGCATCGCGCAGAAAGACCTCTACCACATCTTTGAGCCGTTCTTCCGCGCCGAACGTTCACGCACGCGCTCGCAGGGCGGCAGCGGGCTTGGCCTCACCATCGTCAGCGAACTCGTGCGGCAACATCGCGGGCGCGTTACCGTCCGCAGCTCTGAGCGGCGCGGGACGACAGTCATCATACTCCTGCCGGAAGCGCGCGCTGTGGCATATGCGGCGGCGCGCGAAGGCACCGGCAGCGACATGGGCGAGGTAACGTTCGATTACAGCGGGTATCGATGACACAGCTTTCATCTGCCGTTCACGCCCGTAACGTACAGTGGCGCGAGCGTGCTCCTCCGGGCGGCTCCGCAGGATTCCTGTGCGCGAATTAATTTCCGCGCGCCTGCGGAGCGACAGGCCCGAGAGAGCGTCGCCGTTACCATCTTTAGGAGCATAACCGCGAGAGTACACATATATGGTTCACGACGCTGGCAGCGATCCTTCTGACAGCTCGAAGAAAGTTCGACGATACAGCAGGTGAGCCGGGGAGGCCGCAGCGATGAAAAGCGCGGCCTCCCCGGCATGCGCGCACGGCACGTAACCGCGCACCCGCCGAGACGTCGACGTATACATATGCGGCTGCACGCGAGAGAGAAAGAAACGGCCTGCGCGCGTGCGCACGAAGAGCGGGCGGTGCGGGCATTGAGCGAGGTATTTGGAAAAAGGCGCATGCGGCTGCGCCATGCGGCAATCGCGGTACTCGGCGCGTCCCCGCGCGCGGAGCCGGGTGGCGGAAGCATGCGGCGCATGCAAACGCTGCTCCTAGCGCGCGGCGCTATTGTCCGTACATATGACGCGGCGCGCGCGGGTTGCGCGCGCTTTCCTACCGCTCGCGCAACGCTCCACGGCTCGGACGCAGCTGTCATTCTCTCCGCGCACCCTCCTATCTCGGTGCTGAAGCCGCACGACTTCCTTCGGGAGGGCGTGCGTATCATCGTTGACGCGATCGGCCGCCGCGATAAAAACCTGTTCCTCTCTCAAGGGTTGACATATCGCGACGTATCGTCGCAGAATGCTCAAGTGTAAGGCACTGTCTTTCAGGTCGTCTTCATCTTCATACTCCCACGCAGTTTTAAAGGCCTTTGGCTGCCGTGGGCGGTAGTGAGAGGAGCATTACAAGCAATGACACGTATTACAAACACACACCTCGTATGAACATGACAAAACGTATCCTTGGAATAGTGACGTTACTCTCGGTCGCCGGAGCCGGCGTAGCCCATGCGCAGCTCCTCGACGTATCGGTGAACGCCACCGGCAACGCCTCCGCAGGTTCGCAGAACGGAAAGGCGGAGAGCGCTCTTGAGGCGAACACCAGCGCGGCGGTAGAAACTCGCGCCGATTCGCAGGCGGAGGCCGAGACGTCAACGGAAACAGAGAGCGGCGCGGTTATCAGCATCTCCCGTACATCGCTCACGCGTGAAGGCGATGCCGACGGCAGCGCCAATATCAATTCGTCCGCACAGGTGACGAATGCGAATGAACTGTCAGTATTTGCGAAGTCGCTTATGCGCTCCGACGCACGCATCGATGCGATAACAGCGGCGAACGACTCCGTCGCCCTTCGCTACAAACAGCGTGCGAAGCTTTTCGGCATTCTGCCTATCTCCGTCCGCGTGACCGCGGTGGCGAATGCAAGCGGCGATGTCTCCGTACGGTACCCGTGGTACGGATTCCTCCTGACCAACGATGACTCTGCCGAGCTCGAAGCCGAACTTCGCGCAGCGGCGCGCACCGCTCTCGCAGCGGACGCATCAGCAACGGCCTCAGCCGAGCTCTCGGCCAAGGCCAAGGCGCGCATGATAGAGGCCATGCAGAGCCGCCTCGAGCAGCGCCTCCAAGCCGACCTCGCCGTAGAGGCATCGGCGGGAGCACGCGCGAACGTCGAGTAAAGCGCAGGCATCGCAGCCGAAGGTGCCCGCGCCTTTTTTCCGCGGGCGCCTTCCTATTGCCGATCTATCTATCCAAGTAGGGCCACAAAGCGCTCCGGCGCCCTCGGTAAGAAGCGCGGTATGCCGGCCGTCTTCAATGAACAGAGGATGAAGTCCTTTTCACATATTGCCTGTACTTCGGGCGCGAGAGAAGGTATAGAATGGTCGGGTGCCACTCGCGCGCTATCCTAAGCGGTAAGGCGCGCATTACATCTGCCGTCCTATGCAACGTACCCCGCACGAAGAGCAAGAAGCCGTATTCCTTAAGGCGTTCAGCGAGTATAGCGACAAGCTCTTCCGCCATGCGGTGTACCGCACAGGGAACCGAGAGCGTGCGGTCGAACTTGCGCAGGACACCTTTCTGAAGGCGTGGGACTATGTGCAAAAGGGCGGTGAAGTGAGGCAATTGCGGAGCTTCTTGTACCGAATACTCAACAACCTCATCATTGACGAGTACCGAAAGTCAAAAGAGCAGTCGTTGGACGAGCTCTTGGAAGATGACACCGGCGCGCTGGAGCGTACTATGTCCGAGGGTGATGTCGCCGAGGCGGAGGAAACCCTCGACAAGAATGCGGCAGTGGGAAGGATACGCGAGATCATTCCTCGCCTGCCTGAAGCGTACCGCACTGCAGTCACCCTGCGCTACGTCGACGGCCTGACCCCTAAGGAGATAGCGGCACTCTTGAACGTTTCTGAAAATGTCGTTTCCGTGCGCATTCACCGCGGCGTCGCAAAACTGAAGTCACTTTGCGCATCCATACACCTATGACACAGCATGACCACATAGACACCACGTTCGAAGCCCTCATAAAAGAGGCGGCTCGCGAACCTTCGCTCTCTGCGAAGGAGCGGGAACGCATGGCCTATACCCTTACCGAGTACATGCGCCACAAGCCGCTTTCACACACATCCGCGATATTTCAAGAGGAGCCGCACCGCGAAGCGCGGGCTTACGCATGGATTCCTTCACTGAAGCGGCCCGCCGCCGTTCTTTCCATACTGGGACTCTTCGCACTATCGGGCGGCGTCTCCTACGCGGCAGAAGAAGCGCTTCCGGGTGACCTTCTCTACGCCGTCAAGACCGGCGTCAACGAACCTATCCGCGGCGCGCTCGCGCTCTCTTCTTCCGCCGCCGCACTCTGGCAGATGCGGCTCGTTGAGCGGCGCATCGAGGAAGCAGCCGCGCTCGCAGCGGCCGGCCGCCTGAATGAGGAGACCGGCACGACGCTGCGGGCAAACCTTGAGCGCCACGCGATAGCGGCCGCCGCACTCCTTGAATCTGCTTCAAATGACGATGCCTTCGCCGCGGAAGCATCGCTGCGCTTTGAGGCACGCCTTGCGGAGCATGAGGCGCTTCTTTCGCAACTCTCGGAGCGCGACGGAGAAGCGCTCTCGGCTGTCCTTGCCTCCGTCCTCGGCGCGCGAGAGCATGCGAGCCGCATGCGCGCGAGCGCAGGCGAACGCGCGGCGCTTTCAGTCGAACTGGGTAACGAAACAGCGCTCAACAGCATGCGGCGTGCAGCGCAAAAACAATTGGAAACCTCCGCTTCACTCGTGCGCGAAAGCGCGCGCGCGCTTTCCTCCGTCTCGCACGACCTTGTCGCAACCGAGCTTGAGAACGCCGCCGAGGTGTTCGCGGAAGGCGAAGAGCTTATGGGGCAGAATGCGGCGAAAGAGGCGCTGCACTCGTTCGAACACTCTCTTGCCGCCTCTGAAAAAGTGAGTGCGTTCATCCGAACCAATGCAAAAATACAACGGCACGTGCGCCACCCCTCACTCGAGCCCTCGCTGAGCGTCAAACGCCGCGCACAAAAAGGCGCCGATGAGGGAGAGCGCGGGGACACGGTCGCACCCACACTCTCTCCCGACGAGGAGGATGAAAAGCGGCAAAAAGATGTACCGCCCGCGCTTCCCGGCTCACGCGACAACAGCGCAGTCGACGTCGCGCTTACTTCAAGTATCGAAACGGCGACCACTACCGGCGAGGAAGAGGAGCAAGCGAAAGCGGAAGAAATGCAGCTGCTTCCCTTCCCCCTGCCTCCTATGCACTTCCCGCACTTCTTCGGGCAGTGATACAAAGCGCACAAAGGGCACGGCTCCCCTCTCTTGATGGGAGCCGTCACGAGAAAACCGCCCCCTCACCAATCCCATCGCACACACAAAGCTGCGCTCTCTGTTGAGAGGAAGCCCTCCTGTGGAACGAATTGGTGAGGGGGCGGTTTTCTTCGCTAGTTACGCGGCAGGCTGCTCTGGCGAATTCTCGCCGCCGTCTGCCGGTGTGGAGGGCTCCTGTGCTACAGGAGCGCCGCCCTGGCCTTCCTGGCCCTCTTGAGGCATCGTGTTGTCGTCACTCATACGATTCGAAATTGGCTTAATTACGCTGATAATGACGACCAGATAGCATTTTCGCCGATATACGCCGGCAAGTCAACCCTGGTTGCCGTGTTCACCCGTGTCTCATGAATCTGCGCGAAAGTGTTAGAATATGAAGCATCGCTCGTCTGCGGCAATATAGCCCGCTCTATTGAACTTATGCACCCCAACCCATCCATTTTTAAGGCGTACGACATACGGGGGGTGCATCCCTCGGACATTAACGCCGACGTTTCCTATGCGATCGGGCGCGGGTATGCGACGCTCCTGCTCTCCGAACTCCCCGCCCCGCCCCGCAAGATAGCGGTCTCGGGTGATATGCGGCTTTCCACCCCCGAGCTGAAGGAGGCGCTCATCCGCGGCATCACGGACACGGGCCTCGCCGTTGATGATATCGGCATGCTCTCGACCCCGACGTTCTACGCGGCCGTCGGGCTCTTCAAGTATGACGGGGGCGTGCAGGTGTCTGCGTCGCACAATCCAAAGGAGTACAACGGCTTCAAGCTGGTGCGCGCAGAAGCGGTCCCCATAAGCGGCGACAGCGGCATACAGACCATCCGCGCCATCATCGAGACTGACGCGTACGCTCCCCTCGCCGAAACGAAAGGCAGCCGCGGCTCGCGCAGCGACGTCACGCTCGCGGTGCTCGAAGATCAACTTTCGCGCGCCGCGGCCGCACGAGCGGCCATATCCTCGCTCAAAGTCGCTATCGATCCGGGAAACGGCGTGGGTGCGCTCGACATGCAAGCGCTTTTCGCGCGGCTGCCGTGCGAGGTCGTGTGGATGAACGAAACACCCGACGGCACCTTCCCTGCCCACCCCGCCGACCCGATGCTCGAGGAGAATACGCGCCAGCTGCGTGAGAGAGTTGCCGCGGAGAAATGCGACGTCGGCATCGGCATAGACGGCGACGGAGACCGCTATTTCTTTTTCGACGAGAAGGGCGAAGTCGTACCGCCGGCTATTCTGCGCGGCCTCCTCGCGCAGATAGAGCTTGCCGAACATCCGCATGCAACCATCGTCTACGATACGCGGCCGGGGCGCATCACGACGGAGCTCATTGAGGAGGCGGGCGGCCGAGCCATTATGGCTCCTGTCGGCCATTCGCTCATCAAAGAAGCCATGCTCGCCAACGGGGCGGTCTTCGGAGCTGAGTCCTCCGGACACTTCTTCTACCGTCTGCCCTACGGCACCTTCGAGGCGCCCGTGCTGACCGTCGTAAAATTCCTGGCGTTCGTATCACAAGGAGGCAAACCGCTCTCCGAACTCATCGCGCCGTACAGGCGCTTCCATAGCTCCGGCGAGGTAAACGTGCGTCTCCAGAACCGCTCCGAGGGCGCGGCGGCGATCGAGCGCATCAAGAAGGCGCATCGAGACGCACGGCAACACACACTCGACGGATTATCGGTCGAATATCCGGAATACTGGTTCAACGTGCGCCTTTCGAATACCGAGCCGCTGTTGCGCCTTACCGTCGAGTCGCCTTCGCCCAATGTGACCGATGAGAAGCGCAAAGAGCTCATGGCGCTTATAGAATCCAAATAGTACAATGGCGCGCGATGAATCATGAAGACGCGCCTGCACTCGCCGTGCGCGACGTGCGCAAGGTCTACGGCTCCGGTGTTGAAGCGCTTAAGGGAGTGACGCTCACCGTTTTGCAGGGTGACTTTTTCGCCCTCCTTGGGCCGAATGGTGCCGGAAAAACAACACTCATAGGCATCATTACGGGGCTCGTCAATAAAACAGCGGGGAGCATCGACGTATTCGGCACTGATATTGACAAAGAGCCAGAACGCGCAAAATCGCATCTCGGCCTCGTGGGGCAAGAGGTGAATTTCAACCCGTTCGAGAAGCCGATAGACATCGTGGTCAATCAGGGCGGCTACTATGGGCTTCCCCGCTCCATCGCCATACCCCGCGCTCAAAAACTCCTCACGGACCTCGGACTTGGCGACAAAATGGAGGTGCGAGCGATGGAGCTCTCGGGCGGCATGAAGCGCCGCCTCATGATCGCGCGGGCGCTCATACACGAGCCCCGCTTTCTCATCCTCGACGAGCCCACCGCGGGCGTCGACGTCGAGCTCCGCCGAGGCATGTGGAAATATCTACGCGGTCTCACGGAAGGAAGCGGTATCACGATTCTCCTCACGACCCACTACCTCGAGGAGGCGGAACAGCTTGCGCGGCACGTCGCTATCATCAACAAGGGCGCCATCGTCGCGAACGGGACGATGGAGGAGGTCCTCGCGCTGCACGAGGAGGGCGGCGGAGAGACCGGCGACTTTCGCGGCGGCAGGCTTGAGGAAGTATTCCTTAAATTAACTAAGAACGACGCATAACCTCGATATACATTCCATCATGACACCCTATCAACAGTGGATTTCCTTCTACACGATGGTGCGCAAGGACGTCGTGCGCATGTTCCGCATCTGGGTGCAAACGTTCCTTCCAAGCGTTATTACGTCCACACTGTACTTTGCCATCTTCGGTACCATCCTCGGCTCCCGCATAGGGCAGATGCAGGGCGTGGATTACATGTCCTTCGTCGTACCCGGCCTCGTCATGCTCGCCGTCGTGACGACTAGCTACGCCAACACGTCGTTCACATTCTTCAGTTCGAAATTTTTTGCCCGCTCCATCGACGAAATACTTGTGTCCCCCACTCCACCGTGGCTTCTTGTGGCCGGATTCGCGGCGGGAGGCGTCGTGCGCGGCGTCCTTGTCGGCGCGCTCGTCCTTCTCGTATCGCTCTTTTTTACCGGCCTCTCGCTCAGTGTGTACAGCCTGCTCGTCATCCTCGGCTTTGCGATATTGACGGCGCTCGGGTTCTCGCTTGCGGGACTCGTGAACGGTATCTACGCGAAAACGCTAGACGGCATCAACATCGTCCCGACGTTCGTCCTAACGCCCTTGGTCTACCTCGGTGGTATCTTCTACTCGGTGCACGTGCTGCCGCAATGGTGGCAAAACATCACCTTCGCCAATCCTCTCTTCTACCTCGTAAACGGTTTTCGCTACGGCTTCCTGGGGACCGCCGACATCACGCTCTGGCTCAGTACCGGCGTCCTCCTCGGGCTTATTGCGCTCCTCATCGCTATCAACTGGTATCTCTTGCGCACGGGCCTGGGTCTGCGACAATGAGCGTACGTATGCAACCCGAATTGGCCGTGCTGTTCCTCATCTGCGCAGCGCTCGCGGCAGGCGTCGCTATCGGCGTTTCGATGCACGACAGGGAATAACGGCCGATTACCGCGCGTGCGCACCTCATATTTCAAACGTTATCACTCCGCCCGTGTTTTCCACCCCCCTGCTGACCAACTCGATCTTACGTTCGGGAATAACCACCCCGGCGACCCTTGCGTCGATACCGGCCCTCGCAGCGTGCGCGACGACTGCCTCCGGATCCGGCGTGAATATCGCCATGCCCTGCCCCATATTCCACGCGCGATACGCGTCGCGGTCGGATACTGCTCCCGCGCTCTGGCAGTAGGCAATTATTTCTCCCGGCTCAAAGAGCTCGGTGAGTCGCGCGCCGAGCCCGCTCGGCCGCAAGACGCGCCCCACCTTCTCCGGCACGCCGCCGCCGGTGATATGCGCCACCCCATGCACCGCGCACGCGCCGCGCTCGCCAAAGCCCCCATACATGCCGACCACCGCACGCGAGTAAATTACCGAGGGTGAGAGCATGTGGAGCCCGAGGGTGGAATCGCCGAAGACCTGCGTGTGCCACTCTTCGCCGTGCGCCTCTGAAAGTATCTTGCGCGCAAGGGAGAGGCCGTTGGCGCGGATGCCGCGCTCGCGCAGCATGACCACAAAGTCACCCGCCTGTATTTCCTTTCCTGTGAGCAGTTTTTCCTTCTCTGCAAACCACACGCACGCGGCGCCCCAGTGGAAGGCAAACTCTCCCCAACCTTCCATAAGCTCTCCCATCTGCGCGATCTCGCCGTTCACTATCGCGACGTTGGCTTCGCGCGCCGCTGCGACGTACCCCTCGGCAAGCTCGCGGATGATTGGGAGAAAACGCTCGTCCGTGCCGAGCGTCTTGACATCGAGATTCGTCCCCACGAGTACCGGCTCGCCGCCGCGGACAAGGGCATCATCACACACCATCGCGAAGAGATCGAATGCGATGGTGTCGTACTTCCCGACCCGCTCGGCGATCTCCACTTTTGTACCCGCGGTATCAAACCCGACGGAGAAAAACGTACCCTCGGGCAAACCGTGCGCAGCTATCATCTTCAGGCCCGCGAAGTCGTCAACGGGCGCTACGATCTCTCCCAGCTTCCCTCTCCTATTTTCGAATGTCTTCTTCGACGCCTCGTACATGATGCGAGACGCCTGCGCTTCGACGTCGACATCTACCCCTGCACGCGCGTACGCATTTGGCTGTGGGCGCTCCATACTCATTCACTCAGCATTATAAACCCCCGAGCGCCTCACGCTTCACACGGATGCGTGCAGCTGCTCCCCACGCCCTGCCCCCCTGCAACCTACCCGCACCAAACCACGCCGATAACACCCGCACATACCTAAGTATATGCGGGTGTTTACACATCGATGCAGCGAACATGCCCAGCCCCCCTCCCTAGGCAAAGCCGAGTATAGCCCGGACTCTCTTCTTTTAAGGCGGAGTTTCGCGCAGCTATGTGCAAATTCGCGCGAATAAGCACATAATAGAAATAAACGGGCAGAGAGGTTTAGAGTTTGCGCTCGAAATTGACCCAGCGGTAGCGAATACTCTGCTCCTCATGCGCCTCGTCAAATGTCTGCCTCGGAAAATCATCCTCGTAGGGAGGAAAAAACACATCGGCTTCCGGTGCCTCGGCATCTATAAGCGTCAGGTAGAGCTTGTTCGTACGTGGCAACGCCTGCTCATATACAGACGCGCCGCCGATGATGAACACTTCTTCGCCGCCCCCCGCGCTGCGGCCGGCCGCGAGCGCTTCCTCCATCGAGCCCGCGCGCGCCGCCCCCTCGTGCGACCAACCTGCGTCCCGCGTGACGACGATGTTCGCCCTCTCCGGCAATGGTTTTCCACGTATCGCGATTATCGAGTCGAACGTCTTCCGCCCCATGATGACCGGGTGCCCTCTCGTCAGCTCTTTAAAACGCCTCAGATCGCCGGGTAGTTGCCAGAGGAGCCGGTTTCCCTTACCCAATTCCCTATTTCTCCCAATGGCGGCAATAGCGGAAATTATCGGCATGAGAGCGAATATACCACACCCCGGCGGCGACCGGGGCGCAACGGTTGCGCACGCGCAAGGCGGGCTATAATGCGTGCAATGCAAACCTACGAGGTGGAGGTGAAAGCGCTTCTGGGAAGTGCCGAGCGGGCGGATGCAGTGCGCGCCGCAATGAAAAAGCTCGACCCTTCGTGCACGCGTATCGGAACAAGCAAGCAGCGCAACCACTATTTCGAACCCGCCGATGGCGCACAGAGCCAATTATTGGAGCGACTTCTCTCAAATGCAGCACCGCATCTCTCAAAGGAGGCCGCGGAAAAACTCGAGGAGTTCGCGGGCAAGGCGAATGAGTTCTCCGTGCGCACGAGAGACAAGAACGGCGAGGTCTTTCTCGTCGTGAAAGCGTCGATCGCCGATCCTGCGACAGGGCTTGAAGCGGGTACGAGCGAGAACGGCATCGCGCGGATGGAGTTCGAGGAGAAAGTCGACATCACGCTGGACGAGCTCGACGCACTTGTCGCGGCCTCCGGCTTTCGCTACCAGGCAAAGTGGTCGCGCGAGCGCGAGGAGTACTCGTGCAGCGACATACACGTCACGCTCGATAGAAATGCCGGCTACGGATGGCTGGCGGAATTCGAGCGGGTAGTGAGCGACGAGTCAGAGCTCGCCGATGCGCAAAGATCAATACGCGCCCTCATGGACGAGCTTGGCGTCGAAGAGCTCTCGCAGGAGCGGCTTGCGCGAATGTTCGATTTTTACAATGCCCACTGGCAGGAGTACTACGGAACAGACAAGGTTTTCGTAGTAGAATAAATCATATGTATCTATCGGATGTCGATATCGAGCGTGCGATACAGGAGGGCGAGATTACGCTCGACCCGTACGAGCCGCGGCGCCTCCAGCCCGTTTCCTACGACATATGCCTCGGCAATAAGTTTATCGTCAACGAGGAAAGCGCGACGCATATCGTGGACCCGGTTAAGAAGATATTCGCCAAGACGCGCGAGATAACCCTCGACGATGACGATGTGTTCGTCCTGCACCCCGGCATCTCCGTGCTTGGCGTGTCGAAAGAATACTTCGGCTCCGACCACTACCTCATCCAGGTGGGCGGCAAATCCTCGCTCGCGCGCGTCGGACTGATGATCCACAACACTGCCGGCATCATCAATCCAGGCCATTTTCTGCATGTAACGCTCGAACTCTCCAACCAAAACAATGTGCCCATCATCATCCGCCCCGGAATGGAGATCGCGCAACTCACATTCTCCAAACTGACCTCTCCGTGCAAGCAAAGCTACAAGAAGAACGGGCGGTACGCGAAGGATAATTGGAAGCACTTCGTTGCGCCCAAGGCAAAACGCGCCGCCAAACTCGCCGGCAAGCGCTAAGCGTATGGAACGGCACCCGGAGCGCCAGTATCTCGACCTCCTCCGCAAGACGCTCGAGCAAGGCGAAGAGCAGGTCGACAAAGGCACCGGCGTGAAGACCTACAGCCGTTTCGGCGCACAGGTGCGTTTCGACCTCTCGCATGACTTTCCTCTCCTGACGACGAAGAAAGTCTACTGGAAAGGCGTGCTGCACGAGCTGTACTGGTTCCTTTCCGGACAATCCAACATCAAGTATCTGGTGGATAACAACGTGCATATTTGGGACGATTATCCGTATAAGATATACCTTGAAAAAGTCGAGCGCGGAGAAGCCCAGGCACTGACGAAAGACGAGTTCATCGCGCTCATTTCCGAAGACGATACGTTTGCACGCGAGCACGGCGAGCTCCCCCACATCTACGGCGAACTGTGGCGCCGATGGCCGGCAAAAGACGGCCGCACGGTAGACCAGCTCGGCTGGGCGGTAGAGGAGCTCCGCAAGGACCCGGACGCGCACAATACGCTCGTGAGTTCGTGGAACCCAGAATACCTCTACAGCATGGCCGCGCCCAACACGGGTGCGCGCTTCCCCATCTGCCACAACATGTACCAGCTCAATATAAAGAGAGGCCGCGTATGCCTGCAGCTCTACCAGCGAAGCGCCGATATCTTCCTCGGCGTGCCGTTCAACATCGCAAGCTACGCGCTCCTCGCCGCGATCGTGGCGCAAGTGCTTGAGCGCGAAGCGGGAGAATTCATCCACACATTCGGCGACTACCACATGTACGAGAACCACCGCGAGCAGGTGCAGGAACAGCTTGCGCGCGAACCGCGGCCCTTCCCCCGCATCCGCTTTACGCAACATATTGATTCCCTTGATGCCTTCAGGCCGGAGTACGTGGAACTGGAAGGGTACGACCCCCATCCCCCCATCAAGGCAGAGCTCACTGTCTCCGGCGGCTACAACAAAAAGCTCCACGCCGCGAGAACGTAGCGTATGGTGTAATCGACCGCTGCAATTTCACACTATTCCCTATCCCCTAACACCCAATCCCTACCCTATGTTCCCTTTCATTGAAGCGCAGGATCCTGAAGTGTTCGATGCTCTCATGGGCGAAGAGAAGCGGCAGGCGGAGGGCCTGGAGCTCATCCCGTCCGAGAACTACGTATCGAAGGCAGTCCGCGAAGCGAATAGCTCTAATCTGACGAACAAGTACTCCGAGGGGTATCCCGGAAAACGCTATTACGGCGGGCAAACGTATACGGACATCGTCGAAAATATCGCCCGCGACCGCGCGAAGAAGCTCTTCGGGGCGAAGTATGCGAACGTCCAGCCGCACGCCGGCGCGCCCGCAAATGTCGCGATGTACTTCGCGCTCCTCGAGCCGGGAGACACCGTGCTCGGCATGGATCTCTCGCACGGAGGGCATCTCACGCACGGGCATCCGGTCACCTACCTCACAAAAGTATTCAACTTTGTGCGCTACAAGATGAAAAACGTCGAGACGGGCGAGATCGACTACGATGAGATGCGGGAAGTGGCGCGGCGCGAGAAGCCCAAAATAGTGCTTGCCGGCTATTCCGCGTATCCGCGCGAGTTGGACTATGAGAAATTCTCCGAGATAGCGCACGAAGTCGGCGCATACGCGGTGATGGACGCCGCCCATATCGCGGGCCTTATTGCGGGCAAGGCGATGAAGAATCCTTTCGAGTATGGATTCGACATCATCACGACAACGACCCATAAAACGCTCCGCGGGCCGCGCGGCGGCATGATACTGACGCGCGAGGACGAGGCGCTTGCGAAGAAAATCGACAAGAGCGTTTTTCCGGGATTCCAGGGTGGCCCTATTATGAACGCCATTGCGGCAAAGGCAGTGTGCTTCGGCGAGGCGCTGCAGCCGTCATTCAGTAGGTATGCGGCGCAGGTCCTTGCGAACGCGAAGGCGATGGAGGCGGTGTTCGCGCGGCGCGGCGTCAGGATGATAACAGGTGGCACGTCGAGCCACCTCATCCTCGCAGACGTGTACGGTTCGCTGGGCGTCTCCGGCGACGAGGCCGAGAAGCTGCTCGATGAAGTCGGCATCACGCTCAACAAAAACGCTATTGCGGACGATACGCGCAAGCCGATGGACCCTTCCGGTATTCGCTTCGGCACTCCCGCCATCACGACGCGCGGGCTCGGGCAAAAGGAATGCGCGCAGGTAGCGGAGTGTATGCTCGATGCGCTTGAAAAGCGCGCCGACGGAAGAGCGCTTGGGGAAATACGGGAAAGCGTGCGGGAGTTATGCGCCGAGTTCCCCATTCCTGATGCGTTCGTATAGAGGCACGGCGCAGGCATTAGGCGCAACAGTGTTCGTAGTGTATTTTCTTTAGGATTTACCGACAACTGCCCAACGACTATTCCAATGTTTCCCTTCGAACTAGAAACACTCATTCAGCTCGTCGGCTATCCCGGCATATTTTTCATCATATTCGCCGAGTCGGGGCTCATCGTCGCATTCTTTCTCCCCGGCGCCTCACTGTTATTCACGGCCGGTTTTTTGGCCTCGCAAGGCCTGTTCAACATCTGGATACTCGTACCGCTCGTGTTCGCGGCTGCCGTGCTTGGCGATAACTTCGGCTACTGGTTCGGCAACAAGGTCGGGGTGAAGCTTTTCGAGCGTCCCGATTCGCGCTTTTTTAAGCAGGCATACCTCGAGCGTACGCGGGCTTTCTACGCGAAGTACGGCTCGCGCACGATACTCTTCGCGCGCTTCGTGCCTATCGTGCGCACCTTCGCGCCCACTCTCGCAGGCATCGGAAGCATGCACTACCCCACGTTCCTTACCTACAACATCATCGGTGCCGCACTGTGGGCCTCCGGTATCACGTTCCTCGGTTTCCTGCTCGGCGAGGCGGTGCCGCGTTCCGCCGAATACATCGAGCTTATCGTGCTCGGGATAATCGTCATCACCCTTATCCCTCTCGCGCGCGAATGGTGGAAGCATCGCGCGGCGGCTCTCGCGATACACCCCCCGCGCATCGTCATACTCGACCTCGACAATACGCTTGCGGAGAGCTTCCAGCCCCTGACGGCCGAAATGGCGGAGCGGCTTGCGAAAGTGACCGCAAAGATGCGAGCCGTCATTATGACCTCCGCCGGATGGAAGCGCATCGAGCGCGATGTGCTCCCGAATCTCGCGGCGGGCACCGACCTTGCGAACCTTTTCCTTTTCACCGACAGCTCCGGTTCGTGCCGGCAGTACGTACGCGGCGCGTGGCGCGAGACGTACGCACTTGGATTCTCGCGCGAGGAGCGCGAGCACATCAAAAAAACGCTCAATGAGTGTATCGAGGAAACCGACGTGGTGCGCGACGCGCCGCTGTGGGGCCCGCGGATAATCGAGCGCGATGCGTCCATCGCCTTTGCCGCGCTCGGGCTCGACGCACCCGCCCACGAGAAGCGCGAGTGGGACCCCGACAGCTCTAAGCGGCGCAAACTGCTCGAGTGCTTGTCGGAGAGACTGCCGGAGTGCGAGGTGCGCATCGGAGGAACGACCACCGTCGATATAACGCGAAGAGGCATCACGAAGGCGCACGGCGTCCGCTGGCTCGCAAAAGAGCTCGGCATCGAACCGAAGGAGATGCTCTTTATCGGTGACTCCCTCTACCCGGGCGGCAATGACGCGGCGGTCATCGAGACTGGCATCCGCACGAGCGAAGTGTCCGGACCGGAGGACACGGCTCGCATACTGGACGCGCTTTTGCGGGCGACATAACTCCGCTTGCGCATATCCTTTCATGATGGCACAGTGAAGGTTGGACTCCCCAACCGTGGAGGACGGCATGGACACCCTTGAAATCCCGCGCGGCTCTACGCGCCGCACGGCGGACTTTCCCATCGCGTGCCGCGAAAAATGGTGGGAGCGGGACGCCATTTTGGAGCTGACCCGCCAGCTTGTTTTTGAAAGAGCCATGGGGCGCGCCGACAGCTTCACGCAGCGGTGGCAGCGGCGCGCCGACGACCATCGCGTCGGCAGGACGCTGCAGGAGATCGGTTTCCTCATCGGAATCGCGGAAGCGAACCTGCCGGATGTCTCCCCCGAGCAGTTCGCCGCCGCGATCGAGGAATGCCTCGCGGCCAACGGCCTCGGCTAACCGAACCCGCGATCTTCGTTGTCTTACTCGAAGCCGCCCCTCTTGGGCGGCTTCACTCTTGCCCGCCATAGTGTGCCGTACATGCGCTATACTATGTGCAATGGTTTTGCGCGAGGAGATAGCGCGCCGCATTAACGGCGACGTCGCGGATGACGCCGAGACGCTTAAGGCGCACAGCCGCGATACGAGCATTTTCGAGCGCCGGCCTGCGCTTGTTGTATATCCGAAAGACGCGCGCGATGTCGTCGCGCTCGTTCGATTCGCGCGCGAGTCGAACGAACGCGGAGAGCGTGTTTCGCTCACGGCGCGCGCCGCCGGCACCGATATGTCGGGAGGCCCACTCACCGATTCTGTCGTGGTTTCTTTCACGAAGCACATGAATCGCATCATCGATATCGTCGCGAAGCAAAATGGCAAGGAGAGCGGCTATGTTGTCGCCGAACCCGGCATCTTCTATCGCAAACTTGAAATGGCAACGCTCCGGCGCGGCGCTGGCCTTATCCCCTCTTTCCCCGCCTCGCGCGAGTTGTGTGCATTGGGCGGTATGCTCGCCAACGATTCCGGAGGCGAGCTCACCTTGCGCTACGGCAAGACGCGCGATTGGGTGCGCGAGCTCGAGGTCGTCCTCTCCGACGGCTCTCAGGCCACCCTCAAGCCGCTCACTCCCGAGGAGCTCGAGGCAAAGAAGCGCGAGAAAACGCTCGAGGGAGCGATATACCGCGGCATGCATGCGATGATAGAAGAGCATGGCGATGAGATAGAGCGCGCGCGTCCGGTCGTGTCTAAAAACTCCGGCGGGTACGCGCTGTGGGAGATTTTTGACCGCACACAGGGCACATTCGACCTCTCCAAACTCGTCATCGGCTCGCAGGGCACGCTTGCGCTCGTGACTAAAGCGCGGGTCGCGCTCGCGCAGCCGAAGGCGCATAAGGCGATGCTTGTCATCTTTCTTTCCGATCTGAAGATACTGCCCGAAATAGTTCGCCGTGTTATGCAATTCCGCCCCGAGTCATTCGAATCATACGATGACCACACATTCACGCTCGCAATGAAGCTTCTCCCGCAGCTGCTTGCGAACATGGGAATTCTTCGGGCCATGCGGCTCGGGTTCGCGTTCCTTCCGGAGCTCGGCATCGTCATTCGCGGCGGCATACCGAAATTGATCCTTATGGCCGAATTCGCGGAAGATACGGACGAAGCCGCGAGAGACAAGGTGCGCGACACGCGCCATGCGCTTGAGGACCTGCCGGTTAGTACGCGCATGACGCACGGCAGAGGAAGCGAGAAGTACTGGGTAGTGCGGCGCGAGGCATTCGCCATACTCCGAAAAAAACTCCCCGGCCTCACGGCGGCGCCGTTCATCGACGATTTTGTGGTCCCTCCCGAGAGTTATCCGGAGTTCCTGCCGCGGCTGTTCGAGCTCCTCGACGCGGAGAAATTCATTTACGCGGTCACCGGACATGTCGGTGACGGCAATTTCCACATCTTTCCGCTCGTCAACCTCTCTCAGCCCGATGCGCATACAATGATATTGGAACTTATGCCGAAGGTGTACGCTCTGGTGAAGGAATTCCACGGGTCTACGACCGGCGAGCACAACGACGGCATCATTCGGACGCCGTTTCTGGATACCATGTTCTCCCCACGCATGCTTGCGCTCTTCGGCGAGGTGAAGCGCCTGTGGGACCCTGCAAATATTCTGAATCCGGGAAAAAAGGTGGGCGGCACGCTCTCGGATATCGAGCGCTACATGATACGGGGGCCGATCAGCTAATCATCCTCCCGTGGGTGCCCGAGCGTGAAGAGTGCGAGCGCGATGAGGAAGGCGAAGAGGGACGCCGCCATCAGCGGGAACGTAACGTATCCGAACTCGAACACGTAGCGCTGCGCGCAGCTTACCGTGCCGTCAGCCGGGCACGGCAGCGAACCCGCCGGAAGCGTCTGAAGCGCATGGTGGTAGAGAGCAACGCCCAACCCCAGCGTCGAGAGCGCAAAAGAATATATTGCCACCACCCTCTCGCCCGTCCAGCGAACAAGCGCAAAAATAACCGTCTGCGGGTACAAAAAGACGCGCTGCCACCAGCACAACGGGCATGGCGGGAAACCCAAAAGTTCCGAATACACGAGCGTGAGCACAGAGCCCAGGAGAACAAGCGTCAACCCGGTCGCTGCCCCGAAGCGCCGTGCTATGCGCGACACTTCCGCGGCTACGGCGCTTCTCGAGCGCAAGAAGAACGCCGCAAGAAGGCCGATGGTTGCGGCCTGCAACAGCACCGTCCCGAGCGCAAGCAAAAAATTTAGGGTTTCGACTGTCATGCGTTTCGCCTGCCGCGCATCCGCCGTATATTCGAATCGACTATAGACTAAGGACTATAGACTATTCCGGCAATTCGCAGCCCGTGCGCTCCGACAATTGCGCGAGTGTTAGCTCGCCCGTGAAGCGCTCGCCGTCCGCAAACTCCCACGTCGGGTAACTCGCAATTTCCTGCTCGATGCACACGTCCGTCTGTCCGCGGCCATCGGGAGTTGAGCACTCGACATAGGGCAAGTATTGCTTGGAGTTGCCGAAGAGCCGGTTTTGCGCTTGGCAGTGCGGGCACCAGAAGGCGCCGTAGTAGGTCGCGCCCGAATCGGCGATGCACTGCGCGAACGAGTCCAACTGGCCCGGTCGCATTTTGAGGTACACGCTTCCCGCAATGCCGCCGACTATCAAAAGCGCGATGGCCAGCCAAAAAATAGTGGTTCCTTTTTTCATGCACGAGAGTATACCATCTACTCGCGCATCTCTACAATACCGTTGCGCACACCTCGCAGCGGCATCCCTTTGGCTTTATGAACTCGTCGAAGTACTCTTCCCCGTAATCCATCGTCAGCTCCTCCCCGCGCGATATGGGCCGCCGCGCATAAATGTTAATGTGCCCGTCCTCTATCACCGCTTCGCAGTTCGGATTGCACGAGTGGTTGATGTAGCGCGCCGTGTTGCTTCTCGGCGAGCCGTCGACGGTCCATGTCTCATCGATCTCAAAGAGATACTTCGTGCCCAGCGTGTCCGCAACGGAGGTGGGGATGTGCTTGCCCGTGTACTCGATTATGAACGCACCTTTCTTGATGGGACGCGCGGCAAACAGGCCGCGCCCCGTACCGCGCCGCGCCTTTTGTATGCGGTACAGCTGATCCGTGTTTCTCTTTGCGGCCATAGGCGGGGCCGATTATACACTGCGGTAAGGCCTCGTGCAGGCCGCCGCTCTCAAGGGCGCTTTTGCTCCCCGCGCTCTTCATGCATAATGTCGTGTATGGCGAAAGGATCCTCTTTCTCGGCCGAACGCTACAGGGGCGTGCGCGATTTTTATCCAGAAGACCAGTTCGTACAGCGATTCATATTCGAACACATGGAGCGCTCGTGCGAGTTGTTCGGATACGAAGAGTACGGCGCATCGATACTTGAACCGGTCGAGCTCTACCGGGGAAAATCGTCGGAAGAGATAGTGAATGAGCAGATGTATACCTTTACCGACCGCGGCGGGCGAGAGGTCGCGCTGCGGCCGGAAATGACGCCATCGCTCGCGCGGCTTATTGCCGCGCGTGAGCGGGAAATCCCCTTTCCCGCACGCTGGTACGCTATCGCGAATATGTTCCGTTATGAACGGCCGCAGCGCGGCCGCTTGCGTGAACACTGGCAGCTGAATGCGGACATCGTGGGTGCCGCAGGCATCGAAGCCGACGCGGAGGTCATCGCCCTCGCGCATTTCATCATGCGCAGCATGGGTGCCGACGAACACGACTTTGAGATACGCCTAAGCGACCGCCGGCTCTTGGACGCCGCATACGAAGAGTGCGGGATAGAGGGGACCCTGCGTCCCGCCGCGACGCGCCTCCTCGACAAGCGCGACAAGCTCGATGATTTCCCTGCGGCGCTCGCCGAGCTCCTCGGCGCCGAACGGGCCCGCGCGCTCGAAGAGAAATTAGAGCGCACGACAAGCTCCGCGTTCCTAGAAGAACTGCGCAGCGAACTCCAGGGGTTCGATGTACGCAACGTGTCTATAGACACGCGGGTAACGCGCGGATTCGACTACTACACGGGTATGGTATTCGAAGTGTACGACACGAGCGAAGAGAATCGCCGGTCGCTTTTTGGCGGGGGACGATACGACAACCTGCTCGCACACTTCGGCGGCAAGCAGATACCGGCGGTCGGCTTCGGCATGGGGGATGTAACCGCACGAGATTTCCTGGACGCACACGGCCTTCTCCCCGGGTATGCGCCTGCGACAGAGCTTATGCTCTGCGTCGTGGACCGCTCTGCCATGGTGCACGCGAACAAACTCGCCCAGGACCTGCGCCGCGAGGACGTGACCGTCGCCGTCAACTTCTCCGGCAAGCGCATCGGCGACCAGGTGCGCCAGGCCGATAAGATGAACATCCCCTTCGTTATAGCCGTGGGAGAATCGGAACGCGACAGCGGACGCTATACGGTAAAGAATCTCGAATCCGGCGCAGAGATCACGCTGCCCGCAGACCGTATCGCGGAACACCTGTTCAGCTCACTAGGGTAGTACATATGCGCACCGTGGTGTTCGATATTGAAACGGCGAATTGGTTTGGCGAGACGGAATCATACGATCCTTCGAAGCTGACCATCGCACTCGTCGGGGTGCACGACTCGCTCTCCGGCGAATACGCGTGCTATCTCGAACAGGAGCTTCCGCAACTGTGGAAAATACTAGAACAGACGGACATGCTCGTCGGCTACAACTCCGATCATTTTGATATTCCGCTTTTGAACAAGTACTACCCCGGCGACCTTTCGCGCATCCGTTCCCTGGATTTGATGAAGGAGATATACGAGGTCGCGGGGCGGCGCATCAAGCTCGACGACGTCGCCTCGGCGACGCTCGGAGAGCGCAAAAGTGCCGATGGCGCGCAATCCCTCCGGTGGTGGCGCGCAGACGAGGTTGATAAGGTGCGGCACTATTGCCTGAAAGACGTAGAGATAACCAAGAAACTGTTCGAGCACGCGCTTGCGCACGGCAGCGTGAAATACAAGGAGCTCGGAAAAGCACGCGAGATAAAGCTGGACACGTCGAAATGGCTCGCTGGAGAGAGCGGCGCGCTCACGCGCACCTTGGGCTTTTGAGACGCTCGAGAAGCGCAGCTAAAAAAATACGACCGCAAGTATTGCCGCGAGGATGAGGCGGTAGAGAATGAAGGGCAGCAGTGTATGCGTTCGCAGAAAACGCAGCATAAAGTGAATGGCCGCCAATCCGGAGGCGAGCGAGGCGGCGGCGGCGGCGGCTAGTGGAAAAAGCTCCGCCGCAAACACGCCGCTCTGGTAGAGTTCTTTCGTTTGCATAAGCCCCGCCCCGAGGACGATCGGGAATGACAGAAGGAACGCGAAGCGCATCGCCTCGGTACGAGAGAGCCCGAACATAAGGCCCGCCGAAATAGTCATGCCGGAGCGGCTCATCCCCGGGAAAAGCGCGAGTGCCTGAAAGAGGCCTATCGCAACACCGCTTCGCAAAGACACGCGCGGTTCGCCCTCTTGCGCTACGGACCGCGCCGCGGCGGAGCGCGCAAAGGCGCGCTCCGCCGCGGCCATCACGACCGATCCAGCGATAAGACCGAATATCACGACACCCACGCCGCGCGTGTATGCCTCGATATAGGAGCCGAGCGCGAGGCCTGCGACCGCGGCCGGCACCGTACCGACAGCGAGCGCTCCGAGAAGCGTACGAGCGCGCTCCTCGCGCGCCCATGCACCGCGTGCGAGCCGCGTAATATCTCGCCAAAAGTAGAGGCATACGGCTGCGGCTGTCGCCAGATGAAGAGCAGCGTCCATCGCGAGTCCGTACTCAACTTGGAGCCCCAACACTTCCCGCGCAACGATAAGGTGCCCGGAGGAAGAAACGGGCAGGAACTCCGTGAGGCCCTGCACAACGCCCAAGAGAAGCCCTTCTGCGATACCCATCCTCTCACTATACCGCACCAAAAGCCCACCTCTGCAGCGCTCCCGTGCTGTGGTATACTTCAGCCGTTACCACTAGCAGCATCATTCATGGATACTATGCAGAAATTAGCGGTTCCTATTTCTATCGTCGTCGCGGGCGCTCTTATAGCGGGCGCGGTATTTTTCGTCAATATGAACAACGCGACCGCGGGCCCCGCAGATCCGGGGAGCGGCGTCGTTGCAGAAGAAATACGCGGCGTGCAGCCCGACGATCATATACTCGGCAACCCGAATGCCAAATTGGTCATTGTCGAATTCTCCGATACCGAGTGTCCATTCTGCAAGCAATTCCACGGCACATTGCATCGGGTTATTGAAGAATACGGCGGAAGCGGCGAAGTCGCATGGGTGTATCGCCACTTCCCGCTTCCTCAGCTGCACCCGAACGCGCCGAAACAAGCCGAAGCGCTTGAGTGCGCGGCGGAGCTTGGCGGCAACGAGCTGTTCTGGCGCTATACGGACCTTCTGTATCAAACAATGCCGCAAACGGGTCTCGACATGGGCGCGTACGATGTCACCGGCCGCTCCGCACGCACCGATGGCGGACAACTGGTAGACATGGCCGCAGAGCTTGGCATGGATACGGCGGCGTTCCAGAGCTGCCTCGATAGCGGGAAATATGAGTCGCGTGTCGAGCTTGATTGGAACGAGGCCGTGGCAGCCGGCGGGCGCGGCACGCCGCACAGCATCATTATCGTCGACGGCGAGCAAATACCTATCGAGGGGGCGCAGCCGTTCGAGGTCGTGAAAGGCATTATCGACACGCTTCTCTAAGCGGCAGGCAAAGCGCGCAAGAGCGCTTGGGGAGCGCTGCCTACGGCGTACCTCTGGTATCAATGAGCTCCAAGCGGTAGATGTCGAATGAATTCTCCCCCTCGAACATATCTGAGGGATTAGGAAGAAAGACGCGCCGTTGGGCGAGGTCTGCCGTCGCGTCATTCAGCAAACGGTGAAATACGGCGAACGCTTCGCCGCACTTCGCATAGTCGATACTGTAGCGGCGCATTTGGGAAGAACCATCAGCACTTCGGCGCTTCTTGCATTCGTGGATAATAAAGCGCCGCACCGGCCTGCCGAATTGTTCGCGTACGGTGTAATAATTGAAGAGCGCCTGCATGACAAAAAGGGTTTTCTCTGCACGCGTCGGGCTGAATGCATCCACGAACTTATGGTCGATCACATCGAGTGAACCGCGCTCCAGACGAGACTCAACGACGAGGTCCGATATGGCCTTCAGCGGAAGCGGCAAGCCTTCCACGTTCGCGATGCCCCGCGCCTCGACCGCAACGACCGTGTGCCGGGGCGGCCGCTCGAGGTAGAACTGTACCGCCTGCAGGTATTCCCGCTCCATGGTCTCTCGCTTTTTCTCTTTTTCGCGACGAGTCCGCGCTTTGCCGAAATTCACGTCGAAATCGGGCACGTTGCGCAGGTACTCAAGCCCAAGCTCGACCGCGCCGTCTTTCCCTATGCCGCTGTAAAAATGCTGCAGTGCAATGTGGCCTGCCCGCCCCACGATAGATGAAGGATTGGACGGCGTGTCGTACACTTTTTCCACGTAGCGCTTGTACCAGGCAAGAGGATTCCTTAAATACGCCATCAGGGACGAGTGGCTCCAGTGCGAGATAGGTACGCCCGGAAACGCCTGCGAAGGCGCACCGGCGCGGGTTTTTTTGCGTTTCGTCCCTGCCTCCGTCCGCACCGCGTCCATGCGGGCAGTGTAGCATGACCCCATTTCACGAGGTCGAACGCCGACTATCTCCGAGTGTATACTTAGCGCCATGGAAAATCCGAAGAAAAAAACGCGCCGACTGAACGCACCTTTCTTAAAGGGATATGAGCCGATACTGCCCAAGGATCAGCTGAACAGGGGGGATTTGGTGAAGCTTCGCCCCGACAGCGCCCCCACCCTTGGACTCTCCGCCGATACGGCATACCGCGTGCTGTGTATAAAAGAAGACCGTGTGTGGCTCGGCCCTTCTGATATACACCCTCGTGACGCGGAGCATTTCAGCCCCTCAAAAGCGGCCGACAAGAAGTATCTCGATTCAGTCCGTAGCACAGCTCGCTCACACCTCATCAAGCTCCTCGACTGATCGTCCGCAGTGCCCGAACCGTCAGTAACTCTTTAGCTGCTTTGCGCGCTCATGGAAGCGGATGCGCTCAAGCGCTTTCGCCTCTATTTGCCTGATTCTTTCCCTGGTGACACCGAATTCACGTCCGACTTCCTCGAGCGTGTAGCAGACGCCGTCTGCGGTGAGGCCGTTGCGCATTTCCAATATCTTGCGCTCTTTGGGCGAAAGTTCGTCTAGTATCGTCATCATTTGCTCCGAGAGAATGCGGCGCGATGCGTCCTGATCAGGCGCGGCGATCGTCTCGTCCGCGATAAAGCTTCCCAAGGTCGAGCGCTCGTCATCATCCTCTCCCACCGGACTCTCGAGCGACACCGTGTCCTGGCTGATCTTCTGGATCGTGTAAACTTTCTCAACATCAGTACCCATTTCCGCCGCTATTTCCTCAGGCAATGGATCGCGGCCGAGATGCTGGGAGAGTTCCCGCACCTTCTGCTTGTACTTTGCTATCGTCTCTACCATGTGCACCGGTATGCGGATAGTGCGCGACTGGTCCGCGAGCGCACGAGTGATGGCTTGGCGTATCCACCAGGTGGCATAGGTCGAGAACTTGAACCCCTTCGTGTAATCGAATTTATCCACCGCCTTGAAAAGGCCGAGGTTGCCCTCCTGGATGAGATCGAGCAGCGTCAGATCCGGCGAGCGATTGACGTACTTTTTCGCTATGGATACCACGAGGCGCAGGTTCGAGCGGGCGAGTATCCCTCGCGCCTCCTCATCCCCCACCGCTATACGTTTTGCAAGCTCTTTTTCCTGGTCGGCATTCAAAAGCGGGTATTGTCCTATTTCGCGCAAATACATCTGCACGGAATCGAACGAGCTGTCGCTTCGCCGCGACATCAGCTTCTTGCGCTCCAATATTTCGTCGGCCGAATTGTCTTCAAGCAGGGCGCCGCCTTCGAGTACGTCTATACCGGCGGAGCCAAAACGCTCGTACATTTCTTCAAGCAGCACGACGTTGTCCTCAATGGTCGGAAACTCGCGCATGATCTCGTCAAACGTAACGTAACCGCGCTCTCGCCCCAAGCGAATAAGCGCGTCGACTTTCGATTCCGTTTTTGCGCGCGCGCCTGCCGCCGCCGGCTTGTGCACGCTTCTTTTCTTCTGGGCCGGCTTAGCGGCTTTCTTGACAACGCGCACGCTCTTGCGCGTCGGCGCCTTTCGCACATTCTTTCGCGCGGATGATTTCGTGCGCGCAGCCTTCCCGCCGCGAGGAGCACTCGCCCGCTTTACCTGTTTCTTTTTTTTCGTTGCCTTGGCCATACGCGACTTGCTGAGGTTATCCACACTCCCGCCCATCAAGCTCACACCTTTGAGATGAAAACAGTGTGAAATGCAGGACAGGCGCAAACCAACCCACCCCTGCAGAGACAGGGGCGAATAGAAAGCGCATTTTATAACAGTTGAGACAATTTGGCAATCTCGCCTGTTAATAACGCGCAGCGGGCCGTCAGAGCGGCCGTTTCCTCTTCATTGCCGGCCGCCTCGGCTCTTTTGAGAGCCATCGTCGCCTCGGCAAGCTCCGCTGCGAATCGCTCGCGTCGGAGGATGGTGACAAGCGCCTGCGCTTCCCGCTCAAGATGCGCATGCGCGCCATAGAGGCGCTCGGCGAAGAAGCGGAGCGCCTCGCGCTCGGATTCCGGAAGGGCACGCATTGCTTCCAGTGCTTCCTTCCCTATCGACTCTTCCAATTCCCGCGCAAAACGCGCCGTATCCACTGCGGGGCGCTCAAGGGACTCTTGCCACAGTAAAAGAGAAAAAGCGCCGCGAGCACGCCTATCGACATGCGGCAGTGTACCGCTCTCGCGCTCTTCGCGCCCGCCTCCCGTTTGCGAACCTGCCGCTGCCGCTTCGCGCGGCAAATCCGCGAGTGCGCCTTCCACCGCTGATTCGGAGACACCAAGGCGGCCCGCTACTTCATGCACGTACTGCTCACGGGCGATGCCGCTGCGCACGTCCGCGATGAACGGCAAGACGATGGACTCGACCGCTCGTCGAAACATATCTTTCTTCCCTGCCGACCGCATCTCGAGCGAATCGAGAAGGAACGTGATGATATCCTTCGCCTCGCGTATCGCGCGCTTCCACGCGTCCGCGCCGTCCGCGAGGAGCATCTCTGCGGGGTCCTTTCCCTGCGGCATCTCGGCTATCTTCACGTTGAGCCCGCCGGCTAAGGCCGCACGGGATGCCTTGATCGCCGCCTTAAAGCCCGCTTCGTCAGCATCGAGCGCGATGACAAGATTCTCTGTCATGCGCCGCACAAGGGCGGCGTGCTCGGGCGTGAATGCCGTGCCCGACGTCGCAACAGTATTCGCCCAGCCGGCCTGATGCGCGGCGACAAGGTCAACCTGCCCTTCGACCAATACCGCGCATCCGTATTTGCGAATGGACTGTTTCGCGCGGTCGAACCCATAGAGAATGCGCGACTTGCGGAAAAGCGCCGTCTCGGGCGAGTTGAGGTATTTTGGCGCCTCTGCCGACGCCTTCGCGCCGAAAATGCGGCCGGAGTACCCTACTACGCGCCCGGCGCTGTCGGCAATGGGAAACATGATGCGGTTGCGAAATCTGTCGAGCAGGCCGCCGCGCTCGCTCTTCTTGGCAAGTCCCGCATCGAGCAGCTCTTTTTCCGAGAATCCGCGTGCGCGCATATGTTCGGACAACGCGCTCCAGGAATCCGAGGCCCACCCGAGGCGGAACGCGCGCACTGTCGCATCCTCGATGCCCCGCTCCTGCAGGTACGCGCGCGCCTCGGCATTGTCGGCAAGCGCGCGCGCATACCATAGCGTCGCCGCGTCCAGCAATTCATAGAGGCGATCCGTACCCTCCCGCTTCTCTCCGCGCGCATATACGAGCTGCACGCCCGCGCGCTCTGCCAGTATCCGAAGCGCCCCCTTGAAGTCGACTCCCTCGATCTGCTCAACGAACGTGAATATGTCGCCCCCCACCCCGCAGCCGAAGCAATGGTACGTGCCGCGCTCGGGAGACACCATGAACGAGGGCGTCCGCTCAGCATGAAAAGGGCACCGCGCGCGCATGTTCGCGCCGGCGCGCTCCAGTTTTATGTACTGAGAAACCACGTCGACGATAGAGAGTTTGTCCTTCACCTGCTGGACTGTGTCTGCCATAGGGCCATTATGCCTGAGAGCGGCACGTGTGGATACTACGCGCCGTAAGGCGGCACGAAACACACGAGGCGCCCACGTTGCGCGAGGCGGCCCGTGCGCTCTGCGCGTCTACGTTACTCGTCCTCAGTCGCGGACGCCGCATCTTCCGCCTTGAATCTTTCCTGCAGTTCCGCTATCAGTGCATGTTTTTGCGAGCCGGCGAATCCGGTGCCTGCAGGAATAAGGCGGCCGATAATAACGTTCTCTTTTAATCCCACAAGCCGGTCCACCGCGCCCGAGACGGCCGCTTCCGCGAGCTTCCTCGGCGTATTCTGGAAGGATATGGCAGAGAGGAAAGAAGCGCGCGTCAGCGATACTTCCGTGATACCCATGAGATGCTGCTTTGCCTTCGCCGGCTCCTTGCCGGCCTCCTTTGCTTCGCGGTTCAAGCGATCGAACTCAAAGTCGGCAAGTATCTCTCCGGATGATACGCCTGTGTCGCCCGGCGATACGACCGATACGCGAGAGAACATTTGCTTGACGATGATCTCAAGGTGCTTGCGGGCCGTCGATACGCCCTGCAGCTCGTAGATGCGCGTAACCTCGTTAATGATGTATTCCTGGGCACGCTCCTTGCCGGCGAGCGTGAAGATGTCCTCGAGATCCGCGGAACCGTCCGTGAGGAAGTCACCTTTCTCCACCGCCTGGCCTTCCTTCACGATGAGCGTGCGCGCCAGCGGAATGCGATATTCCGTCTCTTTTTTCGCGGCTCTGCCGGTGCGTGTCGAGGCACTCTCGGGAACGAGCGTGAGGACCGTTTCAGAGTCCTCTCGGCGTATCTCTCCCACGACGCCCGATACGCGCGCGATAGCGGCGGGAGATTTCGGCGTGCGCGCCTCAAAGACCTCTTCGACGCGCGGCAAGCCCATGGTGATGTCACCGCCTGCGGTCGCCA
>Ga0066639_10000585_pt1 | contig 31959 bp, 31 predicted proteins | sample CryGeyCG2114_010_2_FD_59504 | JGI IMG/M metagenome (GOLD analysis project Ga0066639, IMG submission 59504) | Groundwater microbial communities from aquifer - Crystal Geyser CG10_big_fil_rev_8/21/14_0.10 | ecosystem: Environmental > Aquatic > Deep subsurface > Groundwater | place: USA: Utah...
ATGGCCTGATATTTTTCCCCTCCAAATCCCCCGCCCGCCACTGTCAAAACGCAATTCGGATTATTGGCGGACTGATTTAATAATAACAAAGCTTTTAAAATCAAATCAAATCTTTTAAAAGACAAAAGATTGCCGACAAACAACAAACGCGCGTCCGTCAAATTTTTTTTATCTGATTCTTGAGCCGAGCGCTTCGGACTAAAAACATCCAGATCCACTCCATTATATATTTCCATCAGTTGCTCTGAGCGGACAAAGCGGCGCAAATCAGCCGAGTCCAAATGATCTTTATCAATTGTGATTATTTTTTGGGCTTCTTCAAAAATTTTTTTCACCCAATGCCAATCATACATTTTTTGCGCGACTTTTTTTAGCCCATTGACTTGAGCATCCATATGATAAGTCAAAACATATTTCAAGCTGAATTTTTTACGCGCGCGCCAAACGCTCTGAGCGGATAAATAAAAAGGATAATGCAAATGCGCCAAATCAAATCCGCGCAAGCGCTCAACTAATCCGGGCAGATAAGCGGCGTTATCCGAACGCAAAAACGACTGTAAGCGGATCACTTCAAAGCCAAACTGTTTTGGCAATTCATCTTCATCAGCTGTCTGCTCGCCATACTGAGGCGTAAAAACCGTTACTTGATGATTGCGCCGCGCCAGGCCGGCGGCTTCGTCAAAACAGACTCGGCCCATACCGCCGACTCGCGGCCAAAAGGTTGATACAATCTGAGCGATTTTCATAAAAAATTAAGGGGTTTTGAAAATAAATATTGATTGGCCAACTCGATCAACCAAATTATCCATAGTAAAATATTTTTGTTTGGCCAAACTATTCGACGCCAAATCAGTCTGGTAATTTTGCGCGCTAATCGCCACATAAGAGCCAGACATCGGCCACGGATCAATTCCGGTTTTATACGGCCGATAAGCATCGCCCAAATAATAAGCGGGTTGGGCATTGGTAAACAAATCAACGTAAATCGTTTGCACTTGATTTTCATTCAGCCAAACGGCCATTTTTTTTAAATCCTGTCCGCCCCAATCATAACTGGAATCAACCGCGATTTTGTAGCCATTGGCGGTTCCGCCGGCCAATAAATTATAATAACTTAAAAAATCGGGATAAATAAACAAATTAACCGCGCCGGCTATAATCAACAAAAAAACAGTCGCTTTTTTAACAGAAATTTTGTATCGGCCGGCCAAAGGAAACGCCCAATTATCAGACAAAATTTTTCCAACCAAAAAAACGGCTATTAAAATTACCGGCAAAACATATCTCAAGCCCATCTGCAAATTAAAATACATGGCTATCGCCAAAAATATCAGCGCGTAAGACAATAATAAAATAAATTCCAAATCCAATTGTTTTAACTTCCGCCAATTTTTAAAAAATAAAATTTTAGCCATTAGCATCAGCGTCAAAACAGTCACAGGCAGTTTAGTCAAAATCAAAACCGGATAATAATAAATCGGCGCTCCCAATCGGCCGTAAATATGACCCATAAAATAAATTTTATGCTGTTCAGACAAATCCGCGCGCTTAACATTAAGAAAAATATTTAAAACAAATTCGCCCAGTCCTCTGACAAAACTGTTGCCCTGGCTTAAAAAAAGAACCGTCGTTCGCGCCCAAGGCGCGTAAATCGGCTGAAGTGAAGCCGGTGAAGCCGCCGGCAAAAAATGACCAACCTGTTCCGAAATATCCGCGCCGGACATTTGGCGGACATTGGGCCAATAAACCGCGCCGATTGTCAAGCATATTATCACCGACATCATAATTAGCGACCAGAGATAATTCCACCACAAAGCTCGCGTCTGAACATTGGCCAATAAATAGACCAAGCCGACCGTCAGCATTATCGGCAACATTAACAGAGAAGTTGTTTTGGCCAAAATCGCCAAACTGATAAAAATCGCGCTCAAAATAAAACTGGCCAATCCGCCTTTTTTGTCAGTCAGCCGACGCAAAAAAATCGCGAACCAAACCAAGGCCAAAATAGACAACAAGCTTGAAGTAAAATCCAAAATCACTAATGAACCATAAGCCAAACTCAAAGGCAAAATCGCGGCCATTACCAAACCGATCAAAGCCGATCGCTTATCCCAAATTTTAGCAATTGATATATAAACAAGACCGAGCAATCCGGCGTTAAACAATAAAATCATTGTTCGCGCCCAAAACACAATCAGGTCGGGATTATTAAAATCATTAAACAAAAACAAACGGCCATAATTCCACTGGTTGTTTTTTATTTCGCCCTCATGAGCAAATGAATAATCAGTATAAGGAAATGATTGTTTAATAAACGGCTTGTTGGTAAAAGCGGGCAGAGCGGGATTAAGAAATAAAAGAGGCAGTGAAGCAATGCTCTTCACCAAAGGCGGATGCTCGGGATTAAAAAAATTTCGGCCGGTTTTGAGGCTGTAATAACCGCTGGAAATGTAAGTCACTTCATCGCCGGTAATCGCTAAACCGCTTTCCTTGAGATTGTTCCACTTAAAACCGTTAACCGTGAAAAAACCAAGCAAAAAAAACACTAAACAAATTCCTCCGGCGTAAAAATCTAATTTTCGTTTAGCGAAAATTTTCATAATTATTCAAGATTTTTTGGTGTTGACGAATCTGTTTTAAAGGCTTTATCCAGCGCCAGCTGGCGCGTCAATAAAGTAATTTCTTTTTTCAGTTTTTCTTTTTCCGCCATCAAACGAAATTGCATAAAAAACAACAGCGCCAAAGAAACATATACAATCAAATCCACCCCTCGTCCGATGCCGAATATCTTGGCCAAATATGAACTGGTTTCCGGCAAAAGCACCAGCCCTATGCCGGCCAACCAAAATACCAGCCAAAAAATAAAACTAACGATTGACAAGCCGTCCTGTTTAAAACGAAGGACGACTCTGACCAAAGCGTATAGAAAAAACAAACTTAAAACAGATTGAATTATAAACATATGATCAAATTATTATATTTATTCTCCCCAATCAAAAATCAAATCGCACAAAATTTTAAAACCCCCGACAATCCCCTGTCCATAACGATGATATTTTACGGCCACGCCCATTTCCACAAATTTAAAATTATTTTTTTTAATCTGCCGGACGATTTCAGTATTGTGAGCCATGCCATCTTGGCGAATATTTATTTTTTCCAAAGCTTTGCGCTTTAACACCCGAAAACCATTATGCGCGTCAGACAACAAAATTCCAGTAAACAAATAATTCGCCCACCGGCCTGATTTTAATAATAATAATTTTGATTTGGGAATTTGCGCCAACACTTCCATAAAACGCGAGCCAAACAAAACTGACGCGCTTGAAGTCTTGATTTTTTCCAAGGCTCGGGCGATATCCGCCGGATCAAACTGATCATCCCCGTCAAAATCAACTACCACCTCCGCGCCCAAGCGTAAAGCCAGTTCATGACCGGTCTGCAAAGCCGCTCCTTGTCCGCGATTGACTGAATGGCGCAAAACGCGCGCGCCCTGGCGTTCGGCTATAATAGCGGTGTCATCCGCGGAACCGTCATCCACCACAATTATTTCGCGCCAACCATGCTTTAAAAGGCCGCTCAAAACGCGGCCGATATTTTTGGCTTCATTATAAGCCGGAACAACTATTATTACCATAATTCAATCTTAAAACAAATTTAGGCGTTATGATTTATCAACAAAGCTTCTTTATTGGCAATGGTATAATTAATGGTCTTAGCCAAACCGTCTTCCAATCTAACCAACGGCATCCAACCCAAAGCCTGCTTGGCATACGTCAAATCAGGCGCGCCCTTACGCGTCAAAAAAACCAAGGGATCTTCAAAAACAATTTTTGAAGTGGAACCAATCATCTTTATTATCATTTGCGCGATTTCAATTAATTTGTAAATATTATCATGTCCCAAATTTACTATGAGCACGTCTGGATCAGCTGACATCAATCTGGCCAAGCCATCCACCAAATCAGACACATAACACAAAGAAGTGGTCATATTTTTATCGCCATACAAAACCAAATCTTTGCCTTCCAAAGCATTGACGATAAAATCCGGAATCAACATACCGATAAAAAGCTTCATGTGCGGTCCATAAGTAGTAAACACTCTGGCTATCTTGGCGTCCAAACCATAAACTTGGCGATAAGTTTCCACGCAGGTTTCCGCGAATCGCTTGCCCTCGTCATAACAAGCGCGCGGAGATAAATGATCCACTATGCCGGAATCGCCTTCTTTGAAAAATTCTTTGGCATCGCTGGCATTGCCGTAAACAACCGAGCTGGAAGAAAAAACATATTTGGCGTGGTATTTAACCGCCAAATCCAAAGTATTGATCATTGAAGAAGAATTGGCCCAAAGTGATTTCATTTTTAATTTTTCAAAATCTTTGGGACTGGTCGGACAAGCCAAATGATATATCTCTTGCACGCCTTGAAATTTGACCCGGAATTTTTCCAGTTCTTCATAACTTTCCAAATCAATCGGCAAATTAACATCACACTTAATAAATTCAAAATCAGGATACTGGAGCAAATGCTTGATATTGTCAGGATGAGAATTGGAAAAATCATCCAAACAAATCACTTTGGCCTCTTTGAGCAGGCGTTCGCAAAGATGAGAGCCGATAAATCCGGCCCCGCCCGTCACCAGCACGTTCTTTTTTTCAAAAATTGGAGTATCCATATGTAATTTAAAACTAATGCTTTCGCCTCATATATCTTTATTTTTCCACAACAAAACTTAGTCCTCCCTTTGGTCGGACATCGTCCCGACCGAGTCGGGATGCGATTGTTGTAAAAAAATAAAGATATATGACGGCTCAAACATAATAAACTAAATAAAATCTCTTATAATCTAATTTTACCATTACATCACAAAAAATTCAACTTTAAATTTTGAATTCCTTGTTAGCCAACAATTCCACGTTACCGGCAAATTTGGCGCCTTCATAATAATACACGCCCGCCTGACTGCCTGACTGATAAACCAAAACTCCTCCGCCCAAAGGCCCAACCCTCATTTTATATTGTTTGTTTGACCCGCTGTCTATGATATTTTCCCACCAACTGCCCGATTCAATATCAACGGTCAATAATTTTATGGCTGATCCGTCTTTAACCAAAAGCGCGTATTTTTCCGTATCTTGCAAGCGCAACCAACCGCTCTGCGCGTCCAAAACAACCTTGGCTTTGGCATAGTTCCAAGTTTGTAATTTTTGTCCGTTCCAATCCGCAATCGTCAAATCCAACCCGTTATTATCCGCTTGCGCCAATATAATTTTACCCTCGGTATTGACATTCCACTTAACCAGCGAAGAAATTGGCAATTGTCCGATTAAATTGCCAAAATAATCATAACCGGCCAAAACGCGAGTATGGTCTTGTTTTTTTTCCACCACGATATTTATTTTATCAGCCAAGCGAACCGCTTTGATAGCCGTATATTCAATATTTAATTTTGGTCCTGATTCAATATTAAAATTACGCGCCAGCCGTCCTTGTTGATCAATTACGCGGACAAAATAAAAATCTCCTTGCTTAATCAACATTATCAATTCAATTTGATTGTCATCATTGATATCCAAAACCGCCAAATCAATCAAATTTATAAATTGCATGCGAACCACTAATTCCTCTTTTTTTTCTATTGTGTTATAACGATATATTTCATTGCCTTGTTGATAATACAAATCAGCAAAACTGTTTTTAAGCCAAGTTTTGTCAGCCGAAGCCGCTTGCGCTACTCGGCCGGCGTTGAGCCTTCCCTGCCCGATCAAATCTTCATAAGCGGAATTTAAATACAAAATACTATCGCTATCTTGAACAATCGCTTCAGTCATTTGTTCAACGGTGGCGCCGGGCGCGAGAGATTTGTATAGAGCGGCCACGCCTGACACCAAAGGCGTGGCAAAAGAAGTGCCGTTAAATCCGGTCGCGCTGAAATTTTCTTTAAAGCCTTTGGCGGGATTATAATAAATAATGCTTTTAATCTTTTCTCCCGGGGCGGTCAAATCCACGCATGAACCATAACTGGAAAAAGCTGACAGGCCATCGTTTTTATCAACTGAAGCCACTCCCAAAGTAACGCCGTATTTTGTCTTATCATCATAACAAATCGGATAAGCGGGATTATAATCTAAATGGCCTTTAAAATTAACGCCTTCATTGCCCGCCGCCGCCACTGTTAAAACGCCTTTTTGTTTGGCGCGAATCAAACTGTCATACAAACGCTCGTCTTCATACTCTCCCACCACGCTGATATTGATAATATCAGCGCCATTATCAACCGCGTAATCAACCGCTTTGGCCATATTGCCAAACGAACCCGATCCATTATTGCCGATAGCTCTAATCGGCATTATTCTTACCTGCCAATTAAGACCGGCTCCAGCCAAACTATTATTGCCCCGCGCTCCAATCAAACCGGCCGCCACTGTGCCATGATTGGCCGTGCTCTGTTCAGAACTGAAAAATAAATTCAAATCAGGCACTCGGGGATCATTGTTGTCTTCCACAAAATTCCAGCCGTCAATATCATCAATATAACCGTTGTTATCATCGTCAATTTTATTATCGGGAATTTCATCAATATTACGCCAAATATTTCCTTTCAAATCCTCATGATCAATATCCACTCCGATATCAATCACAGCCACCACCACTTCTTGACTGCCCAAACTATAATTCCAAGCGTAAGAAGCGCCAATTTGATCATAAAAAGATTTTTGCAAGCCATATTGCGGGTCAGTCGGCTCTTTGGCCAAAACCGCTATAAACGGAACAAACAAAAACAAAACCGCTAACAGCCAGCTTGATTTCTTGGCTAAATTATGGTAGTCTTTTAACATATATAATATAAAGTATACTATACTTGGCTGTTTAATTCAAATCAAATTCGCTATGTATCGGCTCAAACAAATCACTTTATTGATAGGCGACCTCGTGGCTTTATATATCGGCCTTTTTTTGGCTATGCTCACCAGACATTGGCAGTGGCCGCAAGAAGCGGTTTTACTGCTTATCGGGCCAATGAGTTTGTTGTTTGTTTTAGCGATAATCATAATGTTTATTACCGGACTTTATGATTTGGAATTATCAAAAAACAACAAAACTTTTTTTCAAAAAATAATAATGACCGCGCTTGTTTGGATGCTATTGGGCGTAATTTATTTTTATATCAATCCTTCCAACAAAGTCTCGCCCAAAACAATCTTGCTCTTAACTTCAGTTTGCGGTTTTGGCTTGGTAACGGTTTGGCGTTATATTTACAACCGTTTTGTGTCCACTACTCTGCTTCAAACCAATATTATTTTTGTCGGCTACAATACTCAAGTGCGTGAGTTGATCAATATTTTAATCAGTGAACCGCAAAGAGGCATGAGCGTCAAAGGCATTGTCAATTTTGGCGAAAATATGCCCGCCTTTGCCGATATAATCAACGCTAAAAAATTAAACGATATAATTGAACAAATTGATAAATCAGGCTCTGTCTTAATAGTGCTATCAGAACAAATGCAAACTGATCAAGAAATTTTACGCGATTTATACGCCTGTTTATTCAAAGAAATCGGCATAATCAGGTTAGACGACTTTTATGAACAAATATTAAGCCGAATACCGCCTTTTACTTTCTCTGAAACATATTTTGTGGCCAATCTCAAAGAACAAAACAAAAAAATTTACGACCGCTTCAAAATGCTGGCTGACTTGTTGTGCGGAGCGATTTTAGCGGTATTTTTTGCTCTTAGCTTTCCTTTTATCGCTTTGGCCATCAAATTGAATTCAGCCGGACCGATTTTTTTCCAACAAAAAAGAATCGGCAAGCTTGGCCGGCCTTTTAATCTATATAAATATCGCACCATGAAAGCGCTTTCCGCCGACGGCAGCGCGGAAATTTCAGGCCCCCAATTTGCTACCGCCAAAGACAAGCGAATTACGAATGTGGGAAAATTTTTGCGCCAAACTCGTTTGGATGAGATTCCTCAATTTATCAATTTATTTAAGCGTGAAATGTCTATTATCGGACCCCGACCGGAGCGTCCGGAATTTGTAGCCGAACTAACCCAAGCCATGCCCTATTACAAACTGCGTCATTTGATCAAACCCGGCATCACCGGCTGGGCGCAAATTAAACATGGCTATACCGGCCAAACAGACGAACATTTGCGCAAGCTGGAATATGATTTATTTTACATCAAAAACCGCGGTCCTCTGCTGGACACAAGCATAATTTTGAAGACAGCCAACATCATCGCTCGCTTGGCCGGAAAATAATTATTCGCGTTTCAGCCAACAAGTATTGTTGAAGGATATTTTATTTTTTATTCAACCCCGCCTTAATTAAGCCGACAAATAACGGATGCGGGCGCAAAGGACGAGATTTTAATTCTGGATGAAATTGCGTGCCTACAAAAAAAGGATGATCAACCAATTCCACTATCTCCACTAAGTCAGCTTTTTTATTAACTCCAACGACGCGCAAGCCGGCTTTTTCCATGGCTTGCCTGTATTGGTTATTAAACTCATAACGATGGCGATGTCTTTCGCTGATTTTTTCAACGCCGTATAATTTATGCACTTTGGCGCCTGTGACCAAATCACAATCATAAGCGCCCAAACGCATTGTGCCGCCATAATGATTATCAGCCACATTTTTAGCTTGCAAAGGATTGATGTGAATAATCAAATCCGGACTTTTGGAATTAAATTCAATTGTATGAGCTTTTTCAAGGCCAAGCACATGGCGGGCAAACTCCACGCTAGCCAACTGCATGCCATAACACAAACCCAAATACGGCAAAGCATTTTCGCGAGCATACTTGATAGCCATAATTATCCCCTCTACTCCGCGTGTGCCAAATCCACCGGGCACAATCAGTCCGTCATACTGGCTTAATTCTTTAACTTTGGCCGGAGTTTTTTCATATTCTTCCGAATCAATCCAGGTCATAATCGGCGTGACGTTATTGTGCCAGCTGGCATGCTTAACCGCTTCAATCACTGATATATACGAATCAGACAAAATATAATCGCCCGTGCCGAAATATTTGCCCACCACCGCTATTTTTACGGATCGGCCGGTCGTGGCTTTGCGCATCTTAAGCACAAAACTATCCCAATGGCGCGTTCTAACAGACTGGCTTTTTATTTTCAGCCTTTGGCAAAGTAATTTAAATAAATTCTGTTTTTCCAAAATAGCCGGAATTTCATAAATGCTTGGCACATCAGGCGCGGAAATTATTTCATCTTCTGTTCGCAATCCGCAAAGCAAAGCCAATTTTTGCCGGCGAGGCTTATCCAAACTATGCGGACCGCGAGCAATGATAAAATCAGCCTGAATACCGCTGGCATTGAGCGTTCGCGAAGCATGTTGAGTGGGTTTGGTTTTCATTTCGCCCAAATGCGCCGGTACCGGCAAAAAACTGACTAAAACAAAACTAACATCATCGGGCGCGCGTAATTTCATCATCCGAGCCGCTTCTAAAAACAAAATATTTTGATATTCGCCCACTGTCCCACCCACTTCAATAATCATTATTTGGGCGCGAACTTTTTGAGCCGCTTTTTCAATCCGATCTATGACTTCCAACGGAATATGAGGCACCACTTCCACGCACTTGCCTTTATAATACATAGAACGTTCTTTTTCAATCACGCTCTGATACACTCGGCCGGTAGTCAAGTAATTAATTGAATAAATATTCGTGTCCAAAAATCTTTCATAGTTGCCAATGTCTTGGTCGGTTTCATCACCGTCTTCAGTCACAAAAACCTCGCCATGCTCTACCGGATTCATAGTGCCGGCATCAACATTGATATATGGATCAATTTTGATGGCTGACACATGATAACCGTGGTTTTTAAACATTCGGCCGATAGAAGCCGTTGTCACGCCTTTGCCCACTCCAGACAAAACTCCACCAATCACAAATATATATTTTGTCTTCATAATTTAAATAAGAATAAAATTAAACTGCAAATTAAATTATAGCACAATTCCAATTCAAAAAAAACCCCTCCGAACGGCGCAAGGATTTTAGACTTGAACAATAAGCTTTAGATCGGCTTCCAAACCATGACTAAATTTTATCACCACGTCATACTGGCCGGCTGATTTGATAATTGGCGCTTGAATTTGTTTTTTTTCTATTAAAAAACCAACTTTTTTAAGCGCCTCCGCGATAGCTGTCGCGCCCAGAGCCGCGTAAAGAGAGCCGTTCGGACTGGCCTTTTGCTTGATTTCCAACTCAAACCCATTCAGCTTTTCCGCCAAAACTTGTTGTTTGGCCAACTCGCGATTGGCTTGCTTGCTTTGTTTAGCCACTTTTAAATTCAGCTTATTAAGTTCAGAACGAGAAGCTTGAACAGCTAAATTTTTGGCAAACAAATAATTATTGGCATAGCCTTGGGTTACTTCTTTAATATCCCCAATTTTGCCCAAACCATTGACATGGTGAATTAATATTACTTTCATAATGCTAAAAACTTGCTTATTATTGATTTTTAATTTATTATACTACATTATCATTATAACGCAATATCAAATTATGCGCAAAAAACCATTGGCCAAATCCGGCTTTATCAGCCTTATCGGTCGTTCCAATGTGGGTAAATCCACTTTGCTTAACGCTTTGATTGGCACCAAAATAGCCGCCGTGACAGAAAAACCTCAAACCACCAGAAATAATATTCATGGCGTGCTTAACACTGAATCCGGTCAGGCCGTGTTTGTTGACACTCCGGGCATTTTCAAGCACAAAAAAAGCCTAATGTCTTCTATTTTGCTCAAACGAGCGCGCGAAGCCATGCAAGATATTAATTTAATTCTTTACGTGGTTGATCCTTCCAAACAAATCGGCGCAGAAGAGCGTTATAGCTTGTCGCTTTTGCGCAAAACTGAAATGCCCAAAATCTTGATTATTAACAAATCGGATCTGGCTGAAAAAGAAAAAAAATATTTGGAAGATTATCGTGAATTAGGCAGTGAATTTCAATCAGTGTTTGTCCTCTCGGCTCTCAAACTTCGCCATTTAAAACCGTTGCTTGATAAAATTTTTGAACTTTTGCCCGCAGGCGAACCATATTACGAAGCCGGCCAGCTTACCAATCTCACTTCCAAAAACTGGATAGCGGAAATAATCAGAGAAAAAATATTCAATTCCCTGCGTCAAGAAGTTCCTTATTCCACTCACGTGGAAGTGGAACAAATAGAAGAGAAACCGACTATCACGGTTATAGAAGCGACTATTTTTACCAACAACAGCCATTACAAAAAAATAATCATTGGCCAACAAGGCCGAACAATCAAAAATATCGGCGCCTCCGCCCGTAAAGAGCTGGAGATTGCTTTAAACAAAAAAGTTTATTTAAGTTTGGAAGTTGAGACTGACAAACACTGGGAAAAAAGAGTATAATTTTTTACTGCCATTTATAAGTAGTGCTGACAAATAATTTCAAAGCTTCAGCCAACGCTTTATCCTCGCCCACTTTTTCTTTTTCCCAATCCTCTACTACTTTGATATCAGGTCCGATGCCTGAAGTGTTGATATTGACGCCCTTTGGCGTATACCATTCCGCCACCGTAAGTTTGAGAGCGGAGTTATCACTCAATAATTGATAATCCTGCACACTGCCTTTGCCATAAGTCTGTTCGCCGATTAATACCGCTCGGCCATAATCATGCAAAGCGCCGGCCACTATTTCCGAAGCTGACGCCGAGCCTTGATTAATTAAAACAATCGTTTTAATATTTTTTAATTCCGCCGGTCCGGGACTCTTGAGATCATCGCTTTTATCATCGCGATCTTTTTGGCTAACCACCACTGAACCGGAATCCAGCCAATGTCCGGCCATATTTACGGCTGAAGTTAAATAACCGCCCGGATTATTGCGCAAGTCCAAAACAACGCCTTTGGCGCCAACGCTTAATGATTGTTTGATGTATTTATTCATCTGGCCGTCAGTGGCGGAATTAAACTGCATAACGCGCAAATAAGCGATATCGCCTTTAAGCAAAGAATACAAAACCGCCGGCACATTTATTTTGGATCTAACTATTTTTATTTCCATTGATTCGGTTGAAGTCCCGCGCAAGACAGTCAGTTTGACTTCAGTGTTGGCCTGGCCGCGAATAAATTTTACCGCGGTGTTGACATCCATACCCAAAGTACTGGTGGGGCCGATGGCGATTATCTTATCTCCCGGTCTTAGACCGGCTTTTTGCGCCGGTGAATCAGGCAAAGGCGAAATAACCACCAATTGGTTTTGTTTAACGCCTATCTCACAGCCGATGCCTTCAAACTCGCCCTCCAGATCTTTGTTGAATTCAGTCGCTTCTTTGGGAGGCAAATACATTGAATAAGGATCATTAAGAGCCATCACCATTCCTTGCAAAGCGCCGTAAAACAAATCCGTGTCTTTGATGTTTTTGTCAACATAAGTTTTTTTAATTTCATCCCAAACTTCCCAAAACTGATCAAAGTCAACACTGTCGGATTTATTTATAGAACGATTAAGATTGATCACCTTGGTTATGTCCACTTGACCGTATTCATTGGTAATTTGTTGCTTAATCAACCAATATTTGCCCGCGAAAACACCGGCGCCAAAAATGGCCAAGCCAATGACAACGCCTAAATAATATTTCATATATTTGGCCGCTCGGCGAGCGGTTGGCTGGTTATCAATCATAGATTTGCTATTATTTTATTTTTGATTTATTATCGTCCACAATTTTTATGTCCGCGCCGGCCTGATTCAAGACGCTGTAAATATTTTCATATCCGCGATCAATGGCATAAGTATTAGACAAAATTGATCGGCCTTTGGCGGCCAACATGCAAATCAAAAGCACTACGGCCACGCGCAAAGCCGGCGGACATTTGAGCGAAGCGGGTTTAAACTCCGTCGGTCCTTCAACCCAAATGCGATGCGGATCAAGCATGGTTATTTTTACACCCATTTTTTGTAAATCCAAAAGATATATTGATCTGTTTTCATAAGCCCAGTCATGAACCAGCGTTCGTCCTCGCGCTTGACATAAAATCGGCACAAACAAGGGCAAATTATCAACATTCAAACCGGGAAAAGGCCGTCCGTAAATCTTGTCCAGCAAAGCAAAAAGAGGGCTGGGAATCAATTCAATATCCGCCACCTTAAAATAGCCATTGGCTGATTGGCGTCTTTTTTTAATCTTAAATTTCTGCCCCATCACTCTTAACTTGCACAATTCCAGCTCTAAAAAATCCAAAGGACAATCGGCCACAGTCACATGAGAGCCGGTGGCTATCCCAACGGACAAAAAAGTCATGGCCACAATCGGATCGGGCATAATATGGTAATTTTGAACAGCGCGCAGTTGCTTTACGCCTTCAATAGTAAGCGTGGCCGAACCGATGCCGGATATTTTGGCGCCGGCGGAATTTAAAAAGTAGCACAGATCGCTAACCATATAATTAGCTGAAGCCATTTTAATAATGGTTGTGCCTTGGGCCAAGACCGAGGCCATAATTGTGTTTTCCGTGGCTGTATCGCCTGATTCATACATTACTATTTCCTGTCCGCGCAAAACCGAATTATTCACTTCATAATAGCCGGCCTTGGAATTGATTTTAACTCCCAATTGGCCGAGAGCGAAAATATGCGGCCGCACGGTTCTCTCACCCAAACGACATCCGCCTGATTTGTATAATTTGTATCTTTTAATTCTTTTGGCCAAAGCGCCAAACAATAACAAAGAAGATCTCATGGCTAAAGCGGATTTTTTATCCATTTTGTCCAAATATAAATTGCCGGAAGAATCAATCTCCACTTGACGCGGGCCGACAAAACCGGCTTTTACGCCAATACTATTAAGCAATTCCAACATTCGTTTTATCTCTTCTATCTGGGGCACATCTCGCAAAATCACTTTTTGTTTGATTAACAAACAAGCGCAAACAATCGCCAAGGCGCTATTTTTAGCCGGTTGATTAACAATCACGCCTTTTAATTTTTTACCGCCGGTCACTATCAATTCTGACATGGGATTTACTTTTTATTGACTATTATGTTAATATGTATGATAAAGTATATTACAATTTAATCTTTTTGGCAAACCTGTGGAATATCCATATTCAAAACTGACCAAACGCTGGCGACAAGGCATTTTAATAACAATGATAATTCTTTTTTTCTTAATATCGCCGGTGGTTGTCTCCTACGCCATGGGTTATCGTTATAATTTATCAGGCCATTTTTGGCGGGCAACCGGTTCGCTTAGTATTGATATAATGCCTAAATCAAGCCGTTCTTTTTTAGATGAAATGGAATTGACAAAAAACACAATAAACAAAAAAGTTGAATTAAACAATTTAAAATCCGGAAAATACCAGCTTAAGATAATCTTGGACGGATATTTTGATTGGACCAAAGAAATCGTAATAAACGACAAACAAACAACTTATATCAAAGAAATAAACTTAATTAAAAAATCGCCAATAGAAAAAATCAATGAACAAGCGGCCAAACAAATAAGTTTGTCTCCCAAATTTGATTATTTATTTTTTACTGTCAACGCCAGTTCCAGCCAAGAAATTTGGCTAAAAAAATTATCTGACGGATCAACCGTCCGATTAAGCTCTTTGCCGTTTGATCAAACAATTAATTTTTCTTGGAACAATCAAAACTGCGCCGTTTTTTACTACCAAACCGATTTTATCCAAGCCGGCGCGATTTGCCCCGCTCTTAATAACAATATTGTTTGGCTCAATCAAATCAATAAACAAATCAACAAAATTATTTGGGACACGACCAATAAAAATGATATTTTATACAGCGATCAAAAAAATATTTATCGTTTTAATATTATCAACCGCCAAACAACTAAAATTTCCACCAATAATTTTATGGATTGGCTGGTTGAAGACGGACATCTCTGGAGTTTGACTTTTAATACCAACACTCTTCGTTATGAAATCTACCAAGATAAATCAGGATCTGCCAACCTGTTTGCTTCATTCGCCGATGATCTTTCAATCGTTGAAAAAGGTTCATCCCCAGCCAAGCTATTAGTGGCCAAAAACAATAATGTCATTGTAAAATACGAACAAAAAAATCTGCTTCTCAACAATCAAAAATATTTTGAATTCAGCCAAAGCGATTTTTATATTTCACCCTATAATGATTGGTGGCTGATGTGGACGCCCTGGGAATTGCGCACTTATATTGAAGGCGCCCAGCCTGAATTGCAACTCCGCTCGGGCGAAGAATTGCGCCAAGTAATTCCTTTGGATGAATACAACGCTCTGGGGCTGGTTTGGAAAAATAAGATGTCCATTCTTTTTCCCTATTACCAAGTAAGTCATGACTTGATTAATGAATCTATTGTCCAAGCCGTGTCTGACAGCAAAAATCGCGTCTTGTATTTTATCCGGAAAAATCAAACCGGCCTTTGGCAAATAAAATATTAATTATGAAATTAAGCATTTTTACCGATGGAGGCGCGCGCGGCAATCCCGGACCGGCCGGCATCGGCGTAGTTATCAAAGATCAATTTGGACAAACATTAGAATCATTCGGGCAATATTTGGGCGAACAAACAAATAATGTGGCCGAATACAGCGCTTTGATCGCGGGATTAAAAAAAGCCCATGAATTGGGCGCCAGTGAAGTGACTTGTTTTTTGGATAGTCAGCTGGTGGTGGAACAGATGAAAAAAAATTGGAAAGTCAAAGAACCGGCTTTGCAAAAATTATTCATTCAAGCCTACAATGCTTCCGTGTTTTTCAAAAAAATCACTTACAAACATATCTATCGTGAAAAAAACAAAGAAGCGGATAAATTGGTCAATGAAATCTTGGATAAAAACACCTAAAAAAATCTTGTTATTCAATTCAACTCGGCGCGCAATTCTTCCAATAATTTTTTAGCCGTCCGGCTAACTTTTTTTGGCACCTTTATTTTGACGCGCACAAAATGATCGCCTCGGCTGGTTCGTCCCAAATGAGTCATGCCCCGATCGCGCAAACGGATCAATTGGCCGGATTCAGTGCCGGCCGGCACCACTACCTTAACTATTCCCGTCAAAGTTTCCACTTCTATTTTATCGCCCAAAACCGCCTGAACAAAATCAATCTCTGCCGTGGTAAACAAATCAGCTCCATCCCGATCAAAACCGCGCAAAGGCAAAACATGCACGCGCGCGTATAAATCTCCGGCTGGTCCGCCATATCGGCCGGCGCCACCCAATCCGTTCAACCGAATAGATTGTCCGTCGCTTATACCGGCTGGAATTTTAATTTGACTGGCGGAAGTTTTGGCTAACACGCCATCTCCGCCGCAATGCTTGCATTTCTTAGCCGGACTCTGCCCCCGGCCATGGCAATGCGGACAAGTGGCCACGGTTTGCATGGCGCCCAAAAAAGTTCTCTGCACTTGCACTACCTGGCCTTGGCCATGACAAGTGGAACAATTTGACATGGCGCTCCCCGGTTCTCCGCCAGTACCGCGACAAACATCGCATTTGGCCTGCTTGCGTAAATTAATTTCTTTGGCTACGCCAAAAGCCGCTTCTTTAAAACTGATTTCCAAATCAATTTGAATATCATCCCCTCTTTCTTGGCCATTGGTTGAACGGCCGCGACCGGAATTTTGCTGGCCAAAACCAAATAAATCGCCAAAAATATCACCCAAATCCACTCCGCCAAATCCGCCTCTAAATCCGCCGAAATTACCTTGACGCGTCGCGTTCATAAAATCCTCCCAGCCCATGCCTCCGCCAAATCCGCCCTGCTGTTCAAAATCAGAACCAAACTGATCATAACGCTGGCGTTTATCTTTGTCGCCCAGAATTTGAAAAGCTTCGTTTACTTCTTTGAATTTGGCCTCATTTCCGCCTTGACGATCCGGATGATGTTGCATGGCCATTTTTTTAAAAGCTTTTTTTATTTCATCTTGGCTGGCGCCTTTATCCACATTAAGGATTTTGTAATAATCTTTGGACATAAATTAAAATCTTTCCATAAATTGTTTCTAATCAATTATTTTGATTCATCTACCACTTCACCCTCAATCGGACCTTGATCTTTTTTATCACTGTCTTGATTGCCGGCTTGATCAGCGCCTTGTTTGGCGTTCGCGTCACTGTCTTTTTTGGCCTTATCCGCCTTGGCCTGTTCCGCTTGATACATTTTCATGCCCACGGTTTGAGCGGCCTGAGATAATTCTTCCGAAGCTTTTTTGATCAATGGCAAATCATCCTTGTCTTTCAATTCCTTAAGTTTAGCCAAAGCCTCGCTAACTTTTTTATTATCTTCTTCTGAAATATCAATCTTTTTTTCCGCGACATCTTTCATCATTTTTTCAGTCGTATAAATCATGGTTTCCGCCACATTTTTCGTTTCAATTTGTTCTTGTTTTTTCTTGTCTTCATCCGCGTGAGTTTCCGCGTCTTTTTTCATTTTGGCGATTTCTTCTTCAGACAAGCCGGAACTGGCCTCAATGCGAATTGACTGTTCTTTGTTAGTGGCTTTGTCTTTGGCTTTGACGCTCAAAATGCCATTGGCATCAATATCAAAACTCACTTCAATCTGCGGAACTCCGCGCGGAGCCGGAGGAATGCCATCCAAAATAAATCGGCCGAGTGTTTTGTTGTCATTGGCCATCGGTCGTTCGCCTTGTAGAACATGAATCTCCACGCTTGGCTGGCTATCCGCGGCCGTGGAAAATATTTGTGATTTGGAAGCCGGAATAGTGGTGTTGCGTTCAATCAATTTGGTCATGACCGAACCCATGGTCTCAAGACCAAGCGATAGTGGCGTAACATCCAAAAGCAACACATCTTTGACATCACCCTTAAGAACACCGCCTTGCACGGCCGCGCCCATGGCCACCACTTCATCCGGATTGACACTGATATTTGGCTTCTTGCCAAAAAATTCTTCCACTTTTTTTAAAATCATCGGCATACGGGTCATTCCTCCCACCATTACCACCTCATCTAAATCTTTAGTTGACAATTTGGCGTCAGCCAAAGCTTTTTTAACCGGTTCCATGGTCTTGTCCGCCAATTCACCCACCAATTCTTCCAACTTGGCTCGGCTCAATTTCATAACCAAATGCTTGGGACCATTAGCGTCAGAAGTAATAAAAGGCTGGTTAATTTCAGTCTCTTGTGAAGTGGATAATTCTATCTTGGCTTTTTCCGCCGCCTCTTTGATTCTTTGCAAAGTCAAAGGATCTTTGGACAAATCCACGCCTTGATCTTTTTTAAATTCATCAATAATCCAATTAATCAATACTTGATCAAAATCATCGCCACCCAAATGAGTATCGCCGTTAGTGGACAACACTTTAACCATCTCGCCATCCACTTCCAAAATGGAAATATCAAATGTTCCGCCTCCCAAATCATAGACCGCTATTTTTTGATCTTTTTTCTTGTCAAAACCATAAGCCAAAGCCGCCGCCGTCGGCTCATTGATGATGCGCAAAACTTTGAGTCCGGCAATTTCACCGGCGTCTTTGGTGGCTTGACGCTGGGAGTCGTCAAAATAGGCGGGAACGGTAATAACCGCTTCTTCTATTTTAGTTCCCAATCTTTCTTCAGCGTCAGCTTTTAATTTTTGTAAAATCATGGCGGAAATCTCCTGTGGAGTATTTTCTTTTCCGCCCATAACAACTTTAACCCCTTCGCCCGCTTGAGTTACTTTGTAAGGCATGGTTTTGGCATCGCGCTGAACTTCATCATCGCTCCAGCGCCGGCCGATAAGACGCTTGATGGAAAACAAAGTATTTTCCGGGTTGGTGATTGATTGTCTTTTGGCCAGTTGGCCGGCCAAACGCTCGCCGTTTTTGGAAATCGCCACCATTGACGGCGTAGTTCGGTTGCCTTCTTTGTTTTCCAATACTTTGGGCTGGCCACCTTCAATAATGGCCATGCAAGAATTGGTTGTGCCTAAATCTATTCCTAATACTTTGGACATAAGTTTATATTATTAAATTTTATTAATTAATTTTTTACCAAGTAGGACTTGAACCTTGATTTTTTTGTCCTCTATCGTCTTCAAAATATTCTTTTAAATCTTGATATTCTTCAAGCCATTGTTCCGGAGTTCGCGGTTGATATGGCGCAAGTCTATACATTGCTTCATACCATCTTTTAAACTCCTCCATAACTTCTTCGCTTGGCATAACTTCTTCGCTTGGAGAGTCTATATTCGGATTTCCCGCGCCAATTTCTTTTTGATCTGACATATTTTTATATTAATATTTAATCTCTCTGACTTCGCCCCGACATAAAAGGCGGGACGAAAAACAGAATTGTCAAATATTCAGCGGACTTCTTACTTGTCTTTCTTTACCACCTTGACGCTGACTTTTTTGGCCTTGGTCGGTTCGGTTTTGGGACAGGTGATTTTGAGCACGCCGTCCTCAAACTCGGCTTTGACTTTGTCATCCGCGACCGGAGCGGGCAAAGCCACTTGACGATAAAATGAACCGGATCGAACTTCTTTGCGATAATAATTTTTTTCATCCACTTCATGCTCTTTATTGCTTTTGCCCAAAACAGTCAAAACGCCCTTTTCCAAATTAACTTCCACGTTCTCCGGCTTAATGCCGGCCAAAGGCATTTCCACGATCACGGCTTTATCAGTTTGATAAACATCCATGGCTGGCACGAATGTCTGCATTGCTTGACTGGAAACGGACGGCAAGTTGGACGTCATATCGTCCATCATGTCGTCCAAAAGACCCCAGCCGGGTCTAAATGGCACTAGACGCATATTTTTCTCCCTAAATCGGCCACAATCCCGATTGGCACCGGGCCGATAAAATAATTAAACTCTCTCCGTTTTTTTATTAACAATCACCTTGGCCGGCTTTAAAATCTTGTCGCCCAAACAATAGCCTGAACTTATTTGTTTGATTATTGTTTCATCATCAAACTCATTTGACTCTTGCTGACCCACCGCCTCGTGAAATATGGGATCAAATTTTTCTCCCACTGTTTTGATTTCTTCCACGCCATGTCGGGCCAAAATATCTTTAAACTGCTTAAGCACGTGCCGAACGCCTTCCAACCAAGGGTTTTTATCATCAACCAACTGATCATTGTCAATCGTCATTTTCAAATGCTCATAGACTGGCAAAAACTCTTCCAATATCTGCGTCTCGCTTTGCTTGGCCCATTCGCTTCGGCGCTGATCGGTTTCTCTCTGTAAATTTTTATAGTCGGCCAAGGCTCTTTGCCAGCCGGTTTTATATTCAGCGCATTCAGTTTCTTTGACAGCGCAATTTTTACATTTTTTTAAAAAAAATTTCTTTTTACCGGACACGGCGCCGGCGTGAGATTGATCGGCCGAGTGATCGTTTTTATCAGTTGGCGCCAATGGATCAATCTGATTTTGTTCGTCAGTCATAAAATTTTAAATAATTTCCAATGTTTTGGACATCAAAGACCAATTATGTTTATAATCCATGCGCATCGGCCCGAGCATGACCGCTAAACCATTATCAACTTCTTGGTTGCTGAATTTACTCGCCAATACTGACAGCCGGTCACCAAAGGGATGGTTGGCGCCGACTAAAACTAATAATTCATTTTTAGGCAAATCATCATAAAATTTCTCCAAGCATTGTTCACAGTGATCAAAAACTTGAGAAATTCCGGCCACCAATTCCAATTGATTGAATTCCGGCTTGCTAAAAAGATTGGACAGGCCGGTGTAATATATTGAATCAGGCGAAAAAGCGATCAAAACCGCTTGGGTGGAAAGATGGCTCAAGGCCTTGGCCAAATTTTTACGGCTACTGGTATAATTTTGGGGTTCTTTAATCGACAAGCCCAAAATATTATTTTCTTTTTTACTTAATTTGATTTTATTTTTATCCAAATTGTTGACATAATGCCGGTAGCCTTTTTCCGTCGGCACTCTTCCGGCGGAAGTATGAGGGTGGGTCAAATATCCTTCTTCTTCCAACAACCGCAATTCATTGCGAATTGTGGCCTCGCCACAGTCCAAATTGCCGGCCGACAACAAAAAACGAGAGCCAACCGGTTCAGCCGTCTTAGTATAGCTGTCAATCACCAGATTAAGCAATTTTTGCCGGCGCGCTTCCATAAATATTAGATTTGAAAGTTATCACTCTATCCATATGAGTGATAATATATCATATTTATAAATATAGTCAAGGCCTAAAATTAAAAAAGTTATACACAAGCTCGTTTAAAAAAAGACTAATTCATACTACTTTAGTCATATATAGGCAACCCCGCCTGTTGGCAAATTAAAAATAGTGTGGTAAAATAAAATAATCATTAATTATAGCCTTATGAAAGTGATTAAAATAGGAGCGGTTTGGTGTTTGGAATGCCGCGTCATGAAGCCTCGCTGGGCGGAAATAGAAAAGGACCGGCCTGAATTGAAAACCGAATTTTATGAATACGACGATCATCCTGAAATAATCGCCCGATACCAGCCGACTGAAATGCCCTGCTTTGTGTTTGTGGACAAAAATGACCAAGAAATCAGACGATTTTATGGCGACGTGAAAAAAGAAATTTTAATTCAAGCTATTAAAGAAGATAAAGATAAATAATTATTCGCAAACCCATGAAAAAAATACTATCAACTCTATTTATAACACTTTTTATATCTTTTTTCGCTTTAACCTTGGCTGACGCGCAAACCGCCGGTACGCCAATGGCCAATTCAACCGTTGCCAGCCCAAAGATAGAAATAATTTTTTTCTACAGCCCCACTTGTCCGCACTGCCAAGCGGAAGAATTATTTTTAGACAAAATGCAAACGGAATATCCTACGCTTGATATTCGCCGTTATAATATATTTCAAACTCTAAATGCTTCTCTTTTGGCCGATTATTACAAAAAATACAGCGTTCCGACCCAAAAACAAGGCCAAGTGCCCATCACCTTTATTGGTGATAATTATCTCGTCGGCTATATTGACGAAAACACGACCGGCCAACAAATCAAAAAATTGATTGACCGTCAAATCAATAAATCAACCCAAACTCAAACCGACCAAGAAAAAATGGAAGAATTAAAAAACGCTTTGGCCCAGCAAACCGCTTCCAGCACGGCTGTTGAATTGGGCCGGGTTAAAATACCGTTTTTGGGAGAAAAAGACATTCGGCATTATTCTCCTCTGCTTTTAAGCGTCATATTGGGAGCGTTGGACGGTTTCAATCCCTGCGCCATGATTGCTCTTATGCTTTTATTAAGCATTTTGGTCGCCACTGGCGCGCGCAAAAAAGTTTTTTTAATCGGGGGAATTTTTATCTTTATATCCGGACTTGTTTATTTTTTATTCATGGCCGCTTGGCTTAATTTATTTTTATTTTTGAGTCATGTCAAATTGATCACTGTCGCCGTTGGCATCGCCACCATTATTTTCGGCCTGCTTTTATTGCGTGAATACATAAACAATATTGTTTGCAAATTATGTAAAATAGATCCGACCAAAGAAACTCGGTTGAGTACCTGGCAAAGAAAATTGTTGACTAAAATGAACTATTTTACCAACACGGAAATGCCTCTCTATATTACCGTGGCCGGAGTAGCTTTAATCGCGGCCGGCATAAACACGATTGAACTTTTTTGCTCTTTTGGCTTTCCGGTCGCTTTTACCAAAACTCTCACCGCCCTCAATCTTTCCAATTCGGCTTATTATTTTCACATGCTCGTCTACATATTATTTTATATGTTGGACGACATGTTGATTTTTACCGCCGCCATTATCACCATGCGCATTGGCCAATCCTCAACCAAATATTTAAAAATAGTTAAACTAATCAGCGCGATTGTCATGCTTTTGCTCGGTTTGGGCATTATTTTTCAGCCATCTTTGCTCTCCTTTGGATTTTAATCACACCGGACTTTGACGCAGCTCTCGGATTCTTTCCAGAGAGCTGTTTTTAAATTCTTGGCCGGAGCCGAAAAAATATAATTGTCCGTCAATCAAGACCAAAACCGCGTCCGCCAAAAATTCTATTTCGCGAATATTATGACTGACAAAAACCGTCCCCAATTTTCTTGGCTCAAGCCGATCCTTGAGCCAAACCAAAAGGCGCGACCGCAAAATCGCGTCCAAACCGGCAAAAGGCTCATCCAAAAGCAAAAGTTGAGGATCGTAGATCAGGGATCTGGCCATGGCCGCCCGTTGTTTTTCGCCCCCGCTGATTTGTTGGGGAAATTTATCAGCCAAATCAACAATGCCAAACTGTCGCAAAATATCTTGTGTCAATCTATTTTGCCGGTGCCTTGTGATTTTTCTGATTTGTAAAGGAAAAGCGATATTTTGCCGAACAGTCAAATGGTCAAACAAAGTCATATCCTGCGTTACCAAACCCAATTGGCGTTGAGCCGGAGGCTTATCATCCAGCCTTTCTTCATTTAAAAAAATCTGTCCGCCAGCCGATTGCAAGCCGGCCAAAGCGCGCAATAGAGTGGTTTTGCCGCAACCGGACGGGCCGATCACCCCCAAAACATTCCCTGAATAATCCAAAGAAATTGAAGATAATATTTTTTTATTTTCAATTTCAACCGATAAATTTTTGATGTTTAAACGCATGGTAAAATAAAGGACCCTCAAGGCAAGCCTCGAGGTATTCAAAAGTTAATTTTTAAAGTTCTATCGTGGCCAGCCACGGGGTATTTATCCTGTATTTACTCCTCGGCTCGGAAATGGAAAAGTAAAAACTTTTTCATTTCTCTCGCCTGCGTCGCAAATAAATTAATCGCTAATAATAAAATCAAAATCATTGCCAAAACCAAACTCATCCCCAAAGCGCAAGCGCCGAAACGATACGAACCGATCAAACTATAATTCAAAAGCATGACCGTTGGCTGACCATAAGGCGTCACTAGTCCGGAAATAGCCACATCGCCGAGAACAAAAACCAAGTGCAAACAAAAAATTTTTAACAAAGCCGGCGCCAAGTAATTGACGGTCGCTTTGATCATCTGCCAATTATTGGCTCCCATAATTTTTAAACTATCATAAAAAAAACTCGGCCGGCTGTGATAATATGATGACAATAAAAAGAAATTAAACGGCCAGCTTATTAAAACAAAAGCCAAAAACGCGCTTAACAGGCTCTGCCCGATCAGCCAACGCCAAATCAAACCAAAACAAACCGGCGAAACAGACAACCACAAAACCGGCCAAAACGCGCGCCGGCGCCGGCCAAATAAAAAAAATCCCGCGATCAGTATTGAAAAAATAAAAGACAAACCGGCCAAAGCCAAACTTCGGCCAAAAGCGGGCAAAAATCCAGACCTGATTAAAAATAAAAAATTAGCCTCAAAACCGCTTCCTCTGCCACCCATAATTATCAAACCTGACAAAGGCGCGAGCAAAAATATCGCCAGCGCGATTTGGCTCAATAATAATTTTATGTTTTTTTTGCCTATTCCCAACTGAATCGGATTGACATAACTCTCATTGAAATAATTCATTTTTTTTAAAAACAAAATTACCAAGCCAAACAAAAACGCGGTCTGGCCGATAGCCAATGATATGGCCGAAGCAAAATTCAGCTGGCCGGTAAACAAGCGATAAATATACACTTCCAAAGTTTGATGCTTTATTCCGCCCAAAACCAAAGGCAAAGCAAAACTGGTGAAAGAATACAAAAAAACCAGCGCGCTAACCGCCAAAACCGCCGAGCGCAAACGGGGCCAAATAACCGCGGTCAGAATTTTTAATCGGCTGGCGCCCATGACCATGGCTGAATCTTCAAACGCCGGATGCAGATTGGATAATTTAAGACTGATCGCCAAATAAACCAAAGGAATATTATAATAACAATGCGCCAGCACCACGGAAAATCCGTTATAGAGAAATTTAATCGGCGTCAAACCAAGAAAATTCAAACCTTGGTTGACTAATCCGTTATTGCCCCAAATGGAAATCAATCCCAAGCCAACCACTATTGGAGGCAAAAAAATCGGCATAATCATAATAATATCAAACCAAATTATTTTTTTGACGCGCGCGAAATTTTGCCAGAGCGCCAGTCCCCCGCCGATCAGCAAAGATAAAAATACCGTGGCCAAACTTTCCCAGCTTCCAAACCACAATCGAGCGAAAATGACCGGCCAATTTAAATTGGATAGAATGCCCATAATTAAATCAAACAACGGCCCATCTCATTAAAGGCCAAAAACTGAATTATATTTTTTGAGCCATTGATCCAAATTCGCGCTCAAAATCGCGCTGTCCATATATAAAATTTGACTGGATGTCGGCGTAATAATTTGGCCAAAAGCCACAGGCAGACTGCTGGATGGCATCACCGGCCACATCCATTGCGTCGTGGCGATTTTATCTTGAACCGATTGACTCAAAACATAATCAATAAATTTTTTCGCCCCGTTGGAATTGGTTGCGCCTTTGATAACGGCCACGCCTTCCACTTGCCGAAAATATCCTTCCTTGATTGGGACGGCCTGATAATTATTCGCTTTTTCCTGATCAATATGATAAGCCGGACTGGTTAAATAACTCAAAACAATCGGCGCTTCGCCCTGTAAAAACAAACTGTAATAAGCCGTGCTCCAATCCGGCGCCACCGTCAAAACATTATCCTTCATCCCCAGCCAAAATTTATCATAATCAACCGCGCTTAAAGCGGATTTACTCCAAACCAATAATTGCGTGCCGGGCGATGACAAACCGGCTTGTTCAATTATTATTTTGTCTTTGTATTTTGAATCAACTAAATCTTTAAGGCTAATCGGGCCGGCAAATTTAATTTTGCGCGAATCGTAAACAAACCCGATATAACCATAGTCAAAAGGCGTTAAAGTAAAATTTTTGTCAAACCACAAATCCGAACTGATTTTGTCGGCCAAAACCGGACGATAAGGCTCCAAAATATTTTTGTTTGCGATTTGAGCGTAATTCAAATTGTCCAAACCCATAACCACATCGGCTTTAGGCTGATCTTTTTCCAATATCAATTGGCTAAGCATGGCGCCGGTGTCAGTGAATTTTACCATTTTGACTTTAAGCCCGCTGGTTTTTTCAAAATCACTTAAAAAAGCCGGTATTAATCCCCACTCCGCCGTCAGACTGTCATAAGCGTAAACCGTAAGCTCGGCGGAAACGAGCTTGTCCTTGTCCGCGGGCGCGATTGGCGCGGAATTTTTTCGCGCGCATCCGGATAATAAAAACACTGTCAAAAAAATACTCGCCCACAACAAAATTTTTCTCATATTTTTTAAATTAATTAATTATAAATTATCAACAACATTTTTCCAGTGACAATTTCAATCTTGGCCCGCTGGCCAGACACAATATTTGACAGAGAAAATCCGCTTTGCTCTCGGTCTAAATTCCATTTAAAACCCTTCGTAGTCAAGCTCTCAATCGGCGTAAACAGCGGTAAAATTGAAATTTTTCTGCCTTTAAAGCCATTCAATATTTTTTGTCCACTGATGATTTCAGCCGTAAAACCATCCCCAAAAAACTTTACCGTTTGCTTTTCGCGCCATCGGTTTTGCCAAACCGCCAGTAAATTAAACAAGCTGTAATCAATCTGCCGGCTAAAAGCGCAAAAAATATTAATGGTCGCGCCGGCATCAAAATTTTTATCAATATATTTTAAGGCTTTTTGCAAATCGGTTTCATTTTGATCAGGCAATTTTACTTGCTTAATACTTTTAAATTTTTGGCGCGCCCTCGGACGAATAGAATCAAAATCTCCAATAATCACATCCGGCCAAATATTGAAACACGCGCAATGATTAGCGCCGCCATCCGTGGCTATTACAAAATCGCTTTTTTTTACCTGGCCGGAAAAATTAAAAGTCGCTCCATTAACCACCAACGCGATTGTTTGTTTTTTGGTCATATTAAACAAAAAAACTGTTTTCAGATGGAAAACAGTCAGCCCAAAAGGCTCAAGCACTGTTTTCCTACGCCGGCATTATCCGGATCAGGTGTTAGGGATGCTTCTCAGTCTGGTTTTAACTTATGCCGGCGTGGCCAATCCACTAGGCCGCGCGCAATCGCCAACCAGACGCTCCCAACAGCTTTGGCATTATATTATATGTTTGTCCTAAAGTCAAAATTAAACGGACAATTTCTTTGCTTCTTCCACTCGCCACTGACCCACTTGCGTTCGGCGTAATTCTTTGATAGTGGCCGGATAACCCAACCGTTGGCCGATCTCTTCGGCCAGACTGCGAATGTATGTTCCGCTGGCCACGTCAAAAACCACTTTCAAAACTCCCGCCCCATCAGTAAATTCAGACCTTTTTAACTCCGCCCGATAAACCGTCATGTTTTTTTTCGGAGGTTCCACATCTTCACCGCGCCGGGCTTTTTTGTACAATGCTTCCCCACCTCTTTTAATGGCGGAATACACCGGCACCGGCAATAAATTATCGCCAACTAGCCCGGCCAAAACTTTTTTAATTTTTTCGTCATCAATCAGCGAGACTGATTTTTCTTCCAAAACTTCGCCCTCCAAATCTCCGGTATCAGTGCTTTTGCCAAGCAAAATCTCGGCCTCATAAGTTTTGTCCAATTTCAAAAACTCGTTTAATTTTTTTGTCCCCGACCCGACGCCAACAATCATAAGCCCTGTTGCCAGCGGATCAAGCGTGCCCGCGTGCCCCATTTTTTTAATGCCTAATTGCCGGCGCAAACGGCGGATCACGTCAAACGAAGTAATACCCTTGGGCTTGTCAATTAAAATTATGTCTTCTGTCTCCATGTCTATCATAAAAAATTATACAAAATATTTTTTCTCATATTCTTTAAACAATTTCATCAGCGTAAGCAAACGCTCGGACGGTCCCTTGGTCAAAACGTGACCGTCAATTTGGCTGACCGGCATTATTTTCATGCTGGTGGCGGAAATAAAATAGTCATCATATTTTTCAATATCAGCCAGAGGAATATTTTCTTCTTTAACTCTCATGTCATCGGGCAAAATTTCCAAAATAATTTTTTTAGTCAGGCCGGGCAGAGTTTGACCGGACGGCGGCATGATCAAAAAATTATCCTTGATGACAAAAAAACTGCTGCGCGTGCCTTCGCGAATATTGCCCTGCCGATCCACCAAAAGCGCGTCCAGCGCCTCCTGCTTGGTCGCTTCCCGATAAGCCAGATAACTCATTAACAAATTAGTGGTTTTGGCCGTGGGAAAATACCGCTCGCCTGAAAAACTGATCAATTTTACCCCCTCTTTGTAAAATTTATCCGGATAAAAAGTCAGACCAACCGCGAACAAAAACAATTGCGCCTCTGTGTTCTGCTCCGGGCCGACCAAAAGCAAGCGAATCAAAGCATCTTTTAAATTATTTTTTTCAATCAACTGTCTTGCCCAATCCATAACTTCCTTGGAATTAAAATTTGTTTTCATGCCAATCGCCTCGGCTGATTCAAACAATTTGTCTATCTCTAAATCCGCGCAAAACATTCGTCCGTTCACCACCTTGATGTTGGAATAAACGCAAAAATCAAAAAACAGAGATTTGTTGTAAACGGAAATATTTCCCTCGGCTCTATCCAATAATTGTCCGTTTTTAATGATGTATTCTGCCTGCATAAATTTTGTAAATTATCTTTTATCCTCTCCAAGCCAAAATCAAAATTCCAATTATCATTATAGTTAAAGCTAATAATTTAAGCAACATATTGCGCTTGTCCAGTTTTTCTTTAACAATATGAGGCAAAAAAATCGACATCAAAGTGGCGATAATAAAAACAAAAATCACTTGAAAACCTTCCAAAGCATAAACCAAAGCGGCCGAGCCCAAAACCAACGCCCATTGATTGAAAAAAATTCCCAAACGATCAATCAAAGAAACGCCAATCACCAAGCCGGCTAAATTTCTATTTCCTTGCTTAAATTCAACCACAAAATCACGCCGGAAATTTTTGGACAGCAAAAGGCTGGCGGCGCAAACAAACATGACCAAATGCACCCAAACAAAAGCAATCTCAAAAGAAATATATTTCATCAAATAATGAAACAAAACTCCGTACGCGGCAAAGGCCAAGCTGGAAACGGCCATATACCAAATCGCGCGGGAAAAAACAAAACTTTTGCCACGCGAATGAATGGAAGCGATAATCGCCCCGCTCAATAAAAAAACAAAAGCGATTATTTGGCCAATCGTAAAAGATTCATTTAAAAAAGTCCAACCTATCAATAAACTGAAAACCGGAATCAAATTCCACCAAACATTAATGCGGGTCGGCTCCTCCATCTGCATGGCTTTGATATATGGCAAACCGCCAAAAAAATATAAACAACCGGCGCCAATCAAACCAAACAAAATTTTAAATGGCGGAACATAGAAGTCAATAAAAGGAATCAAAACAACCGCCATAATGCCGGCCATAGTCATCCAAGATAAATAAACATAAGGATTTTTGATCCTGTGTCCGACAATGTATTTATCCCCGATATTCACCCAAGCCCAGAGGAAATGAGCCAAAATAGATAAAAATATCCACAACATAACTTAAAAATTCTTCTTTGAATATTAATTCAAACTATGATACCATACCTGCGCTTAATTGAACAACATGTTTATGAAAACAATCATTTGTTCCGGGCCGGTAATTATTGAAAACAACCGAGTCCTGCTAATCAAAGAAAAAAAACCGACCGGCATCACGCCTTGGTTTTTTCCGGGCGGAAAATTGGAAAAAGGTGAAACTCCGGAGCAAGCTTGCTTGCGCGAAGCCCGCGAAGAAATCGGCGCTGATACTCAGATTATTCGTCCCTTGCCCACTTTAACCGACTATGACCGCGCCGATCAAGCCCAACCGCGCCAAATCACTCTGATTCACTGGTTATGTCGCCGTCAAGGCGAAATTAAGCCCGGACCGACGGTAATTGAATATGATTGGCTGGATATACACAATTTGCCGGATGACTGCGCTGATAATGTCATACAGATAGTCAATTATTGCCTTAAAAATAAATTATATGATATTTAAAAGCTTGGAATTCAGTTAAAATCAAAACTCGCGCCTTTAAAACGCGCTTTTGTCGCGCGCCAAAATATGGCTTAAAATTATTTTTAAACAAAAATCTTATGAACAAACAAACTTTAGCCCAATTTGATCCGCTTATTCAACAAGCGCTCAAAAATGAACTAAATCGCCAAGAAACCGGTTTGGAAATGATCCCTTCGGAAAATTTTGTTTCTTTGGCCGTATTGGAAGCGCTCGGATCAATATTGACCAATAAATATTCCGAAGGCTATGTTGGCAAGCGCTATTATGGCGGATGCGAATATATTGATGTGGTGGAACAGCTGGCGATAGAACGAGCCAAACAATTATTTAGCGCCGAGCATGTCAATGTCCAGCCTCTCTCTGGCGCGCCCGCCAATATTGCCGTATATTTTGCTTTGCTTGAGCCGGGCGACACGGTTTTGGGTATGGATCTTTCTCATGGTGGCCATCTGACGCACGGTCATCCGGTCACTTACATGTCAAAAATATTTAATTTTGTCCGCTACAAAACTGATGCCCAAGGCAAAATTGATCTGGATAATCTGCGCGCTATGGCGCAAGAGCATAAGCCAAGAATCATTTTGGTCGGCTATAGCGCTTATTCGCGCGAAATTGAATATGAGGCCATCAAAAAAATAGCTGATGAAGTCAACGCTTACACTATGGCTGATATCGCCCATATCGCCGGACTAATCGCGGCCAAAGAAATGAATAATCCGGTGCCGATTTTTGATGTTGTCACCACTACCACGCACAAAACTCTGCGCGGTCCGCGTGGAGGCATGATTATGTGCAAGCAAACATTGGCTAAACAAATTGACAAGGCCGTATTCCCCGGATTCCAAGGCGGTCCGCACGAAAATAATATCACGGCCAAAGCAGTTGCTTTTCAAGAAGCTTTACAGCCTCAATTCAAAGAATACGCCCGCCAAATCAAAGTCAATGCCAAAACATTGGAAGCACAATTCAATCATCTGGGATACAAATTATGCTTTGGAGGCACGGACAACCATCTTTTGCTCATGGATGTTACGCCCAAAAAAATTACCGGCAAACAAGCGCAAATCGCTCTGGACAAAGCCGGTATTACGGTTAACAAAAATATGATTCCGGATGACCCGCGCAGCCCCATGGATCCGTCCGGCATTCGCCTGGGCACTCCGGCTCTAACCACCCGCGGCATGAAAGAAAATGAAATGAAAATTATAGCCGGCTGGATTAACGAGGCTATCACAAATCAGGAAGACGAAAATAAACTGGCGCAAATTCGCGTCCAAGTGGCCGAACTAACCAAACGATTTCCTCTTTATCCGGAACTGGCCGAAATTATTCTATAATACCCAGGGCTATAGCAGCGACCATTATTCCGACGACGGCTAATATGATAAAAACGACAAGAAAAGCGGACTTTTGATTTCTAGTTTTATATCCATCTGCATATGGGTCTATAGCCAGAACGTTATTTGCGATCATAGGCACGTCAACCTGATCCCACAAACTAGCCTCAATCTTAATATTTTTATTGTTAAAAAACTCAAGAAAAAATTTGATTACCTGCGCCCGTCCGACACTTTGTTTGGTTTGAAAAACATCCAGCCTGTTTTTATGATATTCAACTGAAAAACCGCCCTGTTCATCCATAAACGTCTGAATAAACCCGGCATCGTCGCCCTCTCCGCTTATGTCTAAAATAATAAAATCGTCGTCTTCTTTATAATTCATGATTGCCATTTCTACATCTTGAGCGCTCGGATTTTTATTAATATCCACGTCTCCGACATTTAATACAAACATATATTTTAGGATTATTTTTTAGCCTTTTACCATATATAAATTATATCTTAATCCGGCTAATTAATCAACACAAACCAAAAACACAAAACCAAAAACAGGACTCTCGCCCTGTTTTTATCTCTGTGCGCGCCAAGGGATTCGAACCCCTGACCCCCTCGGTGTAAACGAGATGCTCTAACCAA
>Ga0066639_10000590_pt1 | contig 31861 bp, 25 predicted proteins | sample CryGeyCG2114_010_2_FD_59504 | JGI IMG/M metagenome (GOLD analysis project Ga0066639, IMG submission 59504) | Groundwater microbial communities from aquifer - Crystal Geyser CG10_big_fil_rev_8/21/14_0.10 | ecosystem: Environmental > Aquatic > Deep subsurface > Groundwater | place: USA: Utah...
CCAAAAATAGCGTGAACAGGTGCAAAAATCCACTCTCACTGCACGCTGGACGCAACGAGTATTGAGCCATTTCTCAGCTGAAATGTTTAGATAAGTACTCTTATTATAATTATAATGAAAAACTTGACATTAGTCACTAAATATATATTATTATCCCCTTTTGCCTCTGTTCAATTCTCCTATGTCTATGAGGAAAAACCGCATAATAACTTCCTGTGGGCTTGTTACAGCCCTTATAGCCCTCATCCAGGTGAGCGGATGGCAGAACCTCTCAGAGGTCATTGTTCCTACGGCGCAGGCAGCAACCGGCGACCTTTCCATTACAATTTCGGGACCTTCCACAACTACAAGAGGAAGTACTGTTTCGTATGCAGTCGTAGCCACAAACGCCGGTCCGGATACGGCAACAAACGTCACTATTACAGATCCTCTGCCGTCCGGACTCACCTTTAACCCGTCTGCATCGTCTTCCAACTGTACTGTAAACGGATCCAACATCCTGTGTGACAACCTCACATTGGCAAGTGGTCAGTCCAGTAATCTTACAATTGTGCTCAACGTTCCGGGGAACGCAACCTGTAGCTCAACCATCTCAAATCATGTAGTTGTCTCCGGTTCTTCTACGGATCCCAATTCCGGAAATAATACCAGCTCTACCATTTCTACGGCGGTGGACTGCGGCAACGAAGCCGATGTTGCGGTCAGCAAGAGCGGACCCGGCAGCGCAAACCGCGGTGCTACCATAAGCTACAGCGTTGTCGTAAGTAATAACGGTCCGAGCACAGCACAGTCTGTGAGCATTACAGATAACGTACCTTCCGGACTCACGTTTAACCAAAGCGCTTCGGACCCCACCTGTGGAGATCTGGGATCGCAAGTGAACTGTGGCATGTTCGACATAACAAGTGGCGGGTCACGCACGGTAACCATTGCGTTCACAGTGCAAAGTACAGCTGCATGTAGCTCCACCATCAGTAATCAGGCAACTGCAGCCTCACCCATTTCTGCAGACCCAAACAGTACCAATAACAGCAGTAACACGGTTTCCACAAGCATTACCTGCAATAACGAAGCCGATCTCTCCATTACAAAAACAGGACCGAGTTCGGTGCAACCGGGGACAACCCTCACGTACACCATTATTGTAAGCAATGCAGGTCCGGGTACGGCGCAGACCGTGAGTATTGCAAACCCCATTCCATCCGGACTCACATTGAGCAGCGGCGCATCGGACGGTAGCTGCGCTGTAAACGGTGCAAATGTGCTGTGCAACAACATCACACTGGCAAACGGCCAGAGCAAAACCCTCAATATTGCGTTTACTGTCCCCTCTACTGCTACGTGCAACTCAAGCATTGCGAACCAGGCGACGGTTTCCACGTCTTCCACAGATCCGAATGCCGGAAACAATACAAGTGCCACAGTCACTACGACTGTGGACTGTACCAACAGTGTCGATCTCTCCATTAGCAAATCTGCTCCGGCAAGCACCACTCCGGGTGCCACACTCATCTACACTGTTGTGATATCCAACGCCGGTCCCGGCACGGCACAGACTGTCAGCGTAGCCGATCCTGTGCCTGCAGGTCTTACATTCAGCAGTGGATCTTCGGACTCCAGCTGTGCCTTAAACGGTTCGAACGTGCTCTGTAACAACATCACACTGGCAAGCGGCCAGAGCAGAACCATTGCCATTGCATTTACCGTACCGAGCAATGCCACTTGCAGCTCCACCATAAACAATCAGGCAACGGTTTCCACATCATCAACCGATCTGAATGCCGGAAACAATACGAGCAGTACCACCGCTACTTCTGTGATCTGCCCCGTGAGTGGTGCGGATCTCAGTATTACGCAGACTGGTCCTATCAACGTTCCTCTGGGGAACACGATCATCTACACCGCCGTAGTGACAAATAACGGCCCGAATACGGCTACGAACGTGACGGTGACAAACCCTATTCCCTCCGGTTTCACGTTTAACGCTGCCGGATCGGATTCCAGCTGTATTGTAAACGGTTCCAATGTGCTCTGTGACAACCTCACACTCACAAACGGACAGAGTAAGACACTGAACATTGCGTTCGTACTCCCAACCACGTTGGGTTGCAGTGCAACGCGATCCAACCAGATAACCGTTTCCGGCTCCTCCACCGACCCCAATGCAGGCAACAACATGAGTACTGCCATTTCCACAACTGTCAGCTGTCCGTTCACGATCAACATCAATGACAGCCGTTCCAGTGCAAATGTTTCTGATACCATCACCTACAACATTGCGGTAGCCAATACATCAAATGTCACAACAACAAATGTGGGGGTCACCGTTGCACTCTCTCCCAACGTCACATTCGTGAGTGCTGCGAACAACGGAACACACAGCAATGGCACCATTACATGGACGGGTCTTGCCATAGCACCCGGCCAGACTCTGAACCTGCAATTCACCGCAACGGTGAAGGCAAGTGCCGGCGGCACCTTAGTCCAAACTACAGCGCAAATTACAGGTACCAGCATCAGTTCCATTGATAATACGCAAATCAACGGAACAACGCAGACGGGGTGTATTGATATTGTGAACCTCACGTTCAACCAAAACGGCAGTTCTCTTGTACCCGTGCCAACAGAATTCAACTTCTTTTTAGACGGCAGCCTTGCAACGCTCTTCCCCACAAACTCCAGCGGCCAGGCTCACATGAGTAATGTGTCTCTCGGGTCACACACCGTCGAAGAAATTATCCCCTTCGGATGGATCCTCTTTGAAATCACTCCCGCAAACGGCGTGGTGAATGTACCCACGGGAAGCACCTGTGCCACTGTGACCTTTAAGAACCTCAAGCAGCCTACCAGTCCTCCGTTCCTCACCATTACCAAAACGGATAACCGCACAACAGTAAGTGCCAACGAAACACTGGTCTACACAATCACCGTCAGCAACGCCTCAAACGTGCCGGCTCTCAAAGTGAGCGTAGGAGATTTGATCCCATCCAATACGACTTTCATTTCCGCATCGGATAACGGTACACAGGAACCACCTCTGGTGGTGTGGAGAGACCTCGTGGTACCCGCAGGAGGCAGTAAACAACTGACGTTGACCGTTCAGGTCAAAAGCAACGTGCAGAACGGTGAGAGCATTGTAAACCAGGCACAAATTCATCATGGTCAAACTGCTGTAGATACCACCACAGTGACGACCACCACGAGTACCGGATGTATCGACGTTGTGAAAGAGACATTCAATACAACGGGTAATCCCATTTCACCCGTTGCCCAGTTCACCTTCCGTCTGGATGGAGGAGCACAGACCGTGAGTAACGATTCCAGCGGCAATGCGAAATTCTCGAATGTTGCCTCTGGTACACACACCGTTGAAGAACTCATTCCTACAGGATGGGTACTGCTCTCCGTCACACCCGCAAACGGCATCATTTCCGTTGGAAACGGATCCAGCTGCTCCACTGTTATCTTTAAAAACCAGCAACAGATTGGTGGTAGCCCCACATTCACCATTAGCAAGACGGATAACCGCACCACAGTGACGCAGGGCGAAACCCTTACCTACGCCATCACGGTTCAAAACACCTCATCGGTCACAGCCAATAACGTGACTGTCACCGATACACTGCCCAGCAACGTCAGCTTCCAGAGTGCTACCAACAACGGTTCTCAGACGAGCGGAACTGTTACGTGGTCCGGACTCACCATTGGTGCAGGGAGCAGCATAACACTCACCGTTACCGTGACGGTGAACAACAACGTGGTGAATGGCACAACCATCACCAATACAGCGCAAATAGTAGGCGGTCCCTCCGCAACAGATACCACAACGGTCAGCAGTACGGCAGCTCCCTCTCTTACCATTAGCAAGACGGACAACCGCTCTACCGTAACGCCGAACGAAACACTCACCTACGTGATTACCATTCAAAACACATCTGCCACTACAGCCACCAATGTGAGTGTCACAGACCTGCTCCCAAACAATGTGACTTTCGTGCTTGCAACAAGTAATGGCACGTTCAACGGACAGAACGTTACGTGGAACAATCTGACGGTCAATGGCAACAGCAGCCTCACGCTCACTCTGCAACTGCGTGTAAACAGCGGAACGAGCAATGGAACCATACTTACAAACGTCGCTCAAATTACAGGTGGACTGAGCGCCACGGATACCACAACCGTACAAGGAGGAACCGTAGATGCAAACAATGTGACTATTGACCTCACAGACGAACGGGATCCCGTAAAACCAGGAGAGTCCTTCTGCTACACCCTTCGTGTAACCAACTTAAATGCCAGTACATTGGACAGACAGCTGGTGACGCAAACACTGGATGGCATGACAACCTTCCAGTCGGCTTCTCAGGGGGGTTCGCACAACAGTGATATTGTTACCTGGAACAACGTGAGCATTCCGGCAAATGGCACAACGACGCTCATCAGTTGCGTACGTGTGGACTCCAATACAGAGCTGGATGAAATTTTAAACTCTCAGGCTTTTATAGGCAGTAAGAGTGATGTGGAAACGACCGTCGTAAGTGATGATGACTTCTTCTTCACAGGAGACGGAGACCGCCGCTGCGAAATTCAGAGCATTTCCGATACGCCGGACCCTGCACAACCAGGCGAAACCATTACCTACAGCATTCGTGTGCGAAACGGTTCTGCCACCACTAATGTCTCGAGTAGCTCCCGCCTCTTCAATATCGTCGCCTTTGTAGATAACGATCTTACGTTCCTTTCTGCGAGTGATGGTGGAGAAGAAGATGGAGCACGGGAAGTGGAATGGAAGGATATCCGGCTCCGCAGGGGGGAAAGTGATTCTGTCCGCCTCACGGTACGTGTCAATGATACCGTGCGCGATGAGCGGGTACGCATTCGGGTACAGTGTGAAGATGACGAAGAATACGAGAACACGCGTATTGAAAAAGATGGAACAGTACCTACAGGTGACGGCCATGTGCGCGCCAGCATAGACAAACGTGCAAGTCAGCAGGAAGCAAAGCCGGGAGACCTTGTAACCTACACTGTCACGCTGCGGAACCTCACGAACAATACCGCCAAGAACGTACGGGTAGAAGATCGCTTCTCAGCCGGATCCATCTCCATTCAGGATGCCGGAGGCGGTGACGTAATCGGCAATGGCATTGCATGGGACGTTCCCACGCTGGGACCAAATGACACCCGCGTCTTCACCTACCGCATCCGCATAGGTCCGGACATGCGCCACGGAGAAATAGTGAGCAACACGGTTGTGGCAACCAGTCAGGACTTCGATAGGCCCGCAACGGACATAGAGGAAGTACGCGTACTCACACAGCTCCCTCAAACGGGAGCAGTCGGTGGATTCTTCCGCTCCTTCCGGGAAACAGCACAGAACCTACGACCCACTAGCAGAATTGCGAGCTTGGCACCGGAAGGCAGTGGAACGGGTGCCGCAGCCATCGAATTCATCGTCTGGACAAGCATCATTTCCATAGGACTCTTGGGAGGCACTGTGATAGGGCGAAAGGTGTTCCCATTTTAAGAGCCAGAAGAAGGAAACCGCTGAACGAACCTTACTTGCCCTGCTCCGCACCTGTTTCCAGTACAAATTCCCGTACAAGATCTGCAATGCCTCCCAGAGCAGTCTGGATGGCCGCCTTCTCTTCTGCGGAAGGAACACTGAGTACCCATCCGGCTACGTCTGTACTGGGAGAAGGTTTTGCGCCCAGTCCAATACGGAGCCGTGGATACGCCTCACCGAATTTTGCCTGGAGAGAACGCAGTCCATTGTGTGTTCCGGGTCCGCCACTTGTACGCAGTCGTAACTCGCCTAACGGAATATCGATATCATCGCACAGAACCATCACTTGATGTGCCGGATCCAGTTTGAAAAAATCTACAATCTTCTCCACGGCATTGCCGGAGAGATTCATATATGTCTGTGGCTTCACCAGTAACACCGGAACAGTGACAATGCGTGCTTCCTGCACGACAGAGAGGAACTTCTGCTTCTCTTCCCACTCCCCCACACCAAATGCTTCGGAGAGTACATCCACAGCACGAAAACCTACATTGTGTCGTGTTTCTGCATACTGCGTACCGGGATTGCCCAGACCAACAATAACAAGATTCGGCTTCATAGATGCCGATAGGTTAGCACAGATCCTGGAACGCGCGACGTAAGGCGGTCACCGCACGGTCACTCTCCTGTTTGGAAACACGCATACCCGGTTCATGTGCAATACGATTGCGCAGCTTGTGAGCTGCCCATACGGCATTGAGATCGGAAAAACGCGGCCCGGCCTTCTTTAGTTTTTCAGCGAGCGAACCGCTATACCCCGAGGCACCCAAGGCAGAATCCAAAATACTGTCTGCCTCCAGCACACGCCGAAGATCGTCCTGAATCTGTTCCAGTGACTTCCACTGTGCCAGGAGTTTCTTCTGCACGGAACCCGAAAGTTTTCTGCCACGCAAACGCAAGAAAACGAATCCCACAAAAAAGAGACCAATGGCCCCTGCAATAGCTACAATAAAGAAAGGATTGCTCATAATCTCTGTGAAGAAGAAAGTTCTGCATCTTCCGCAGAAAGCTCCTGTCGCTGCACTTCCCGCGCAACAATAGTAGAGAAGAGTTCCTGCACGTTCTTTGCATTCTTGAGGTTCTTGGCATGTAAATACTCCTCCATGTTCTGGAGGATAATTCCTTCTACTTTCCGTGGACTGGGTACGTTCTCCAGAGAAATAGCTCCTCCTGTTGATATTTTTTCGATGGTAATCGTCCCGTAGCGCAGCAGAGTATTGGTCACACCCTGAATTTCATAACCTACACCCTGAATATCACTGTAGAGAATACGGGCAGATTGACGATGGAACCACCCGTGCCACTCCACGTCAATAATTCCCATATTGGTGACAATCCAGGCATCTAAGTAGTAGTCGAAAAAATTACGCAAAAACCACACGAGTGAAACCAGACTCCAGAGAGAAATGGCATAGAACACACCGCGAGAAGGAGCCAAATACAGAAGAATCCAACAGGCAAGAAACGACGTTGCTGGCCAGAACAGAAAACGAAATCCTCTAAACCAATGCTTATGAACCACATAGGCAATGCGCTCATCTTCTTCCAGGTGCCGTCCAAAGAATCGTTCGTTCAGGTGAAACACAACCCGTAGTGTACAACAGAGTATCGTGCGACGCACATGGAAGCAGTGGCACTGCAGTACTGTAGAGACTATACAAGGAGAGAGAGCGCTCCTATACTGCTACCATGGCAATACAGAAAACCGGTCTGTGGTATCACATGTTCGACGTCGTGCTCAACATTGTCATTATAGTGGCAATTGTAGGAGCTATTCGGACATTTCTCATTTCTCCTTTTCAGGTGGAAGGCAGCTCTATGTCCGACACACTGGAGCATAAGGAATACATCATCATCAATAAACTCGCTTACCATATCGGCACGCCAAAAAACGGCGACGTGGTGGTGTTCCGTCCTCCTACAGATATGAAGAAGCATTACGTGAAACGTGTCATTGGCACCCCCGGAGACACCATCACCATTAAAAACGGGGAGGTGTACATCAAGAGAAAGGATGACATCAGAGAAGAACTCCTGCCAGAACCGTACCTGAGCGAACGGAACAAGGGAAAGACGTACAGGCACCCACCCACCAGCGGTGATACCAGTGAAATTTCCTATACCGTTCCCGAGGGAGAATACTTCCTCCTGGGAGATAACCGTCAGGGAAGCCTCGACTCACGCAGTTTTATGGACGAAGACGACCATCCAGCCCCCTTTGTGCCGGAAGACGATATGAAGGGTCTGGTGTGGTTCATTGCACTGCCTGTTACAAGGATGCATGCGCTGCAGCCGCCGGACTATGGGTTCTAATTTCTCGTTTCTCGTTTCTAATCCTTCTGAATTCCCTTGCACAGTCCACTTCCCCTGCAGTACAATACGGTACGTCTCGCCCCGAGGCTTTTTTAGGGAAGATTATGCGATTTATCACCACCTACATCAACGACTGCGTACAGGAGCTCCACCATGTCCGGTGGCCTACACGGCACCAGGCAATACGGCTCTCTCTCATAGTCCTCGGCTTTGTGGCTGCTTCCACTGCACTGTTTGGCCTTCTGGATTTCGGCTTGGCAAAGGCCGTCTCTCTTCTTCTTTCCTTCGCTTAAGCTATGGGTAAACAAGATCCAAATGCCGGACGGAACTGGTACGTCGTTCACACCTACGCCGGGTATGAAGACGCTGTAAAACAAGCACTCTTACAGCGCGTGGAGTCTATGGGAATGCAGGATTACATCTTTGATATACAGGTACCCAAAGAGAAACAGCTCACCTTCCGCAAAGGAGAACCTATAGAAGAAGAAAAAAAGCTCTTTCCCGGCTACGTGCTGGTGTACATGATTGTCACAGACGAAAGTTGGTACCTCGTACGCAATACCCCTAACGTTACGGGATTCGTTGGCTCCGGCAATATTCCGGTTCCTGTCACTCCGGAAGAGTACGGCGTCATAGAACGACGCGTGGGCGAACAGGAAGCAAAGTTCAAAAGCGACTTCCAGATGGGAGATTTGGTGATCATTGTCGACGGTCCTTTCAAAAACTACGAAGGAACGGTGGACAGTGTGGATGTAAATAAGGGGAAAATTACGGTCATGGTACTCATCTTCGACCGCGAAACCCCCGTGGAGCTCGACTTCACCCAGGCGCAGAAGAAATAGACGTTCGCTAAAGTGACGTTCCGACTCTCTTGGTGACAGTACCCTTCTGTTTTGTGTATCATCAGAATAATGAGGGCTCAATTCATCCGCATCACTGGTCGTGTACAGGGTGTGTATTTTCGGTCCGGAGCACAGAAGAAAGCCAGAGAACTGCACATTGCGGGATGGGTGCGCAATACCAAGGAAGGCAGCGTGGAAATACATGCCGAAGGGGAAGCACAAGCGTTGAAGAAATTGAAAGAATGGTGCCACACCGGTCCGCCTTCAGCCATAGTAGAATCGGTCGTGGCAAAGGGGGTGGAAGCCAAAGGGTATGAGCTGTTTGAAATCTTAGAGTAACGGGCTGCGGCAAGAGAGCAGCAGCCAGTTACATTGTAACTGGCTGCTCGCTGTTACGTGCCAGTCGCTCCATCATCGCTACCCTCCTTGGCAGCAAAAGTGCAAGACCAACAAGCTGCACAATCTGCCCCACGGTGAACCCTATCGCCAGACTGTAGACGCCGTACACAGGCACAAGCAGTGCGGTACATGCAATGGCAACAGCACCATTGAGGACGCTAAAAAATGCGGGTGTCACCGTATGTTTGAGCGAGTAGAAAGAGCGCAACAGAAGATGGTTAATACTCTCAAAAGGAATGCTCAGTGCATACAGAGCAAGGCACGTGCTGAATACAGGCAATACGGGTGAAAGGTGTACAAGCCAGGCAGCAACAGGGGCAAGTAGCGCAAGCAGTACGGCACCGGGAATGGTCAGGAACAACAGAATGAATACGCTCTTGCGGAGGTACATCCAGAACCGGCCAAAGTCGTGCTGTGCAGCCGACTGACTTAAGAGGGAAAAAACCGACTGTGCCAGAGCAATCCCGGCTACGCCAACAATGACAGATTGAAAATTACGGGCATACGCATTCACCGTTACGGATCCTCCCGCCAGTCCGGAAGCAACGGTATCAAAGAGCAGAAGCTCCAGTTGCAACGCACCCAGAGCAATCATGCGTGGGAGCATCAGTTTGGCCATTTCCGGCAGATCCGGATGCCAACAGACGCAGCGCACTCTGTATCCTGCTCGTATAACTCCATACAAACGAATAAAGAGGTAGACCACAGAACCTAAGAGTGTACCGACCACAGGTCCATACGCACCAATATACGGCGTAAGGAAGAGCGTACCGGCTATGGTACCGAGGGTGTACAGAATGGGCGTGAGGCCGTACAGCCAATAACGTTGCACAGTAATCAGGTACTGCCCGAATGCATTCCCAAAAACGAACAGAAAATTGGTGAGGAGGGCCAGGCGACCAAATTGGATGTAGAGCTCTAAAGCTTCGCCGCGAAACTGGGTGAGAAAAGGTGCAATCCAGGGGAAGATGAGTGCTCCCAGTAAAGCGAGTACCCCAAAGACGAGTGCCGCCACCGCTACCACACCACTGAGCAATCCATTCATCTGCTCCTGATTATTTTGTGCTCTGTACTTCGCCAGAAGCGGAACTAAAGCGACGGAAAACCCTGCCATTATGCACATTTGAAAAAGTAAATCGCTGGGGCGAAAGGAGGCAAGGTACACATCCACCACGTGTAAGGCAGGAAACGTTTTGGCCAGCATGCGATCTCGTACAAGACCGGCAAGAGAAGCGCCAAACTGCAGAACTGCCAGCACGGCTGCACCGCCCAGAATACGTTGCTGAGAAAACAGTGCGGAAAACTTTCTCGTCATGGGCAGGAGAATAGCAGAGAACACAATGCTCCGTTACTGATTGACGCAGTCGATAAAACCGCAGTGTTCTTCTCCGACAAGACAAGGAACGAATTGAGCGAGAACATTAGACGAACACGCACCAAGCAATTATGCTTCTGGTACACACATGAGCACTCCATCTGAAACACCAACGCTCCCCTTCTCTACGGCAAGCGATGCAGAAGTGTCTGCCTTGCTTTTGCAGTATCGCATTGGGCTAACCGTGGAAGAAGCACGCAAAATCAGTGCACTGCTTGCACGGGATCCCACAGTGGTAGAAGCCGTCATTTGGGGCATTCAGGGATCCGAACACTGCAGTTACAAATCATCAAGGCGCTTCCTCAAACAATTTGTAACAACAGGAACACACATCATACTCGGACCGGTCGAAGACAGTGGTGTGGTTGCCATAACGGATGGACCGCAGGGGAAGAGATGGGGATGTGTTGTTACACACGAATCGCACAATCATCCGTCTCAAATTGTACCCTTCGAAGGTGCAGCCACAGGTGTGGGGGGAACGGTGCGTGACGTGGTTTGTATGGGAGCACGCGTTGTCGGCTGCATGGATATGCTGAGACTGGGTGACCTGAAGTCTGAAGAGACAAAAACAATTGCACAGGAAGTGGTGCGTGGCATAGGCGGCTACGGCAACCCCCTGGGTGTACCAAACCTCGGCGGAGATACCGTATTTGATGCATCCTACAACAGTAATTGTCTCGTAAACGCCATTGCACTCGGCATTGTCCGGGAAGACGAAATCATCCACAGTTACGTTCCCGATGCAGCAGGAAGAGAACACTACGATATTATTCTTGTGGGAAAACCGACCGACAGAAGCGGATTCGGCGGCGCTTCCTTTGCCAGTGCTTCCATGGAGGGAAAAAAGAAGGAACAGAACTCCGGCGCCGTACAGGAGCCCAATCCTTTTCTGGAAAGACACCTACTCGCTTCTACTTACGCTCTGTTCGACTGGCTTGTTGCCGAAGGCAAACTCTCTCAGGTGAGTTGCAAAGACCTCGGTGCCGGCGGAGTGGTGTGTGCGAGCGTGGAGCAGGTCGCTGACCGTAACCTCGGCGCAGTTATCCGATTGGAAGATGTGCATACCGCTCTGGAAGGATTGCCGCCCGAAGTTATCGCCTGTGCAGAAACGCAGGAGCGGCTCTGTTTCATGTGCCATCCGGACCTCACAGAGCACTTTCTCACACACTACAACACTCACTGGAATCTCCCGAGCGTTGCCGAGAATGCACGTGCAAGTGTCATAGGAACGGTGACAGAAGGCGGAGAGTTTGAACTGACCTTCCATGGAAAGACCGTCTGTAAAGCACAAGCAAAGGACATTACATGTGGGCTACTCTACAACCGCAAAACCACACCTGTAGAATACAAAGGCAAGGAGCCGGAAATCACGTGTAACGGAGAACACATCTCCCTCCCCGACCACACTTTTACAGTGACAGATGTCTTTCGCGCTCTGCTCTCCCACCCCAATGGAGCAAGCAAGGCACCTGCCTTCCGGCATTTTGACAAAACCGTTATTGGAAATACCGTTATAGAGGCGGGAGAAGCCGATGCCAGTGTTATTGCCCCTCTGCGGGATCTGCAGAGCTACGTTCATGAAGGAACACACCCCGGATGGGATCTTTCCGATGCAGATGAGTGCTGTGGCATAGCGGTAGCAGCAGACGGTAACGGTCGCTACGGACGTATTTCCCCCTACTGGCAGGGTGTAAATGCCACGGTAGAGGCCATGCGCAATGTGGCGGCAGTCGGTGCCAGTCCGCGTGCCGTCACCGATTGTCTGAACTATGGAAACCCCGAAATTCCGCAGCAGCTTTGGGCTTTGGAAGAAGGAGTCAGAGGCATTGCAGAAGCTTCCCGGGAAGTCACTGTGGACGGGAACCCCATACCCGTTATTTCAGGCAACGTGAGCTTGTACAACGGAAGACCCGACGGCAGTGCCATAGACCCCACGGCTATTGTGAGCTGTGTAGGCGTCATACCCAATGCAGAACGCGCTGTAACCATGCAGGTAAAAGAGGCCGGCTTGTACCTCTACCTCATTGGTGAACGGAAAGATGAATGCGGAGGCTCACTCTACTACCAACTGCTGGAAGAATTGACCGGCTCAAAACGAGACTCTCTGCTCGGTACGCATGTACCACAGCCGGCGTTTGCAACTGTAAGCACCGAGATTGCCTTTGTTACCCGCGCCATTCGCAAGGGAATGGTTGGTGCCTCACACGATATTTCCGAGGGCGGCCTCCTGCTTGCACTCTTTGAAATGACACTTCCGCAACGAAAGTTCGGAGGAGCCATCGGCATCCGCATAACACTCCCCACACAATCGTTGTCCTCAGACAAAGTGCTGTTCAGTGAAACGGGAGGGTTCGTCCTGGCAATCCCGGAGGAACAGAAAGAACAGTTTGAGGAATTCGCCCGAAGGCAACGTACCGGTGCCATTCCCCTGGGACGTACAACAGATGATCCGTTCCTCACTATTGAAATTGACGGTGTATCTATTATTTCTCAGCCGATTCAGGAATTACATGCTGTATGGAATGCGGGACTGCAAATTGCATGGTCATCTCATTGACAAATGACTGTAAATTTGATTTAATCTTCCCCTTTTGTCGATTACACCTTATTTACGCATGCAAAAGAACACATCACGACGCCTGGCGTTGCTCTCAGCCGGAGTCGGAATCACTGCGCTCCTCACGCTTCCATTACCTGCTTTTGCAGCCGGAACCATTACCATAGATCAGACGAGTCAGATAGAAGAGTACGGCAGTTGGCTCTTACGAACACCTACGGGAGTAGTGGAAAGCCGTAAAAATGAGCAGAGCAGAAGTGTGGATGCACAAAATGGAACATACCTCCTTACCGTTCAGCCTCCCGATGGCGCGAGTACGACCATTCGCTTCTATGACGGATCTACGCTGCTCAACACCACAGAAGGAACACAAGTCAGCTTCACCTATAACGGCAACGGAACGCTCCGTGCCGAAATTAGTTTCCGGTACGAGGGAATTATTGTGGTGGAAAGCACGCCATCTGGCGCTTCATTTGAGTTGCGGGGACCTCAGGGGACACGACGTACAGGAGTAACGCCTGCGACGTTTACACGCATACCACCGTTCTACTTTACCGTGACATTTACGGCACCACTTGGCTGTCAGCAGCCTAAGCCTCAGTCACGAACGCTGCGACCCAATGCCAAACTGGTTTTCCATACAGACTTCATTTGCCTTGGAGACATCAAGACTGTGCAAAATACGCCCTCCCAGGAAAATGGCGTGCCACAACGTACGGTCAGCACACCATCTGAAATACGTATAGCAGAGGAACAGAGTCGACCAAATGTACAACTTTCCCTCCTGCTGAATCAGGAAGAAACCGTTCCCGGAGGCACAGTGTATGTCACTCTCGGCGTACGCAATGTCAGCAAAACAACACTGCATCACGTTATTCTTTCTCAGCAGTTTGATGCAGACGACGTGATACTTCCCGACGTCCTTCCAGAGGGCGGCACATACACCGATAACACAGCCGTATGGCAGATTCCAAACATTCTGGCAGGACAGAGTTTTACTCTGCACATTCCCGTACATATTCAGAAAACTGTACCAAGCGGAGCAACGGTGAATTTGACTGCGCGTGTATCGGGTGAAAATGTACATGCACCCCTCGGTGAACTGCTTTCCAAAAAAGCTGAAATTGCTGTGGTGGCATTGCCAACTGCAGGAACGGGGGCGGGAGCACTCTTTCTTTTAATAGGCGCCATGTTCGCGTCACTTTCCTTGCACCCGACTATCCGCCGAAAGCAATACAGAGTAGAAACAGCTGAAAAACAATAAGTACGGGAAGGGTTCCGTTGAAGTCAGTGTGCTTGCACACTGCTTTAACGGAGACAAGCATTGCGCTTCTGCCCCAAATGCCCGAAACTGTGTCGGCACGTTTCACCACCCCTTTCTATGACGTCTTCTTCACGCCGAATTTCTCTTGCACTCGGGCTTTGCAGCCTCTCTCTTCTTGTATTGCCTGTACCACTGTTTGCAGCACAGCAAACCGGTACCATCACCATAGAGCAATCCGGTAAAAATGGCATTCTGGGTCAGTGGGTCCTTATTAAACCTGAAAACAAACGACTCACACTACGCTCAGAAACACACACCATTTCGGATGCAGCCCTCGGCAACTATACCTTGCTCGTTGAACCACCTGCAGGAGCCGAAACAACCGTACGGGTATTTCTGGAACAGGACCTTCTGAGCACGCACAGCAAACCACAGGCGTCATTCACGCTGGAACAAAATATGCACATTCGCGTGCGCGTGGAGTACAACTTCCTCCGCGTAGGAGTGGTGGGAGTAAACAGTCAACCTCCGGGCATTGGGTTTACCTTACGCGGTCCGAACAATTTAGAAACCTCCGGAACAACTCCGCAATCCTATAATGAAATGCCGGAAGGTCAGTACACTGTGACCTACACAAAAATTCCGGACTGCCCCGAAGCAAAACCACTCTCCGATAAACTCATTTCTGGTGGACGCGCTAATTTTAGCATTACCTTTCACTGTGACGGGCTCAAGTTTCTGGAACAACAGGCAACGTACGAAAAGACATATCAGTACGTAACTACACAGGTAAATGGTACACAGATCACCTTTCAGGATGTTCCACTTTCCGAGTGGTTTGCCCCCTCCGTGAATATTGCATTAAAGACCGGCATCATGTCGGGTTTTAAAGACGAACAGGGAAATGTGACCGGCCGTTTTGGTCCCGGGGAAAACGTCACAATTGCACAGTTGGCAAAAATATCGCATGAACTTGCAAACATAGATGAAACCAAGGCAAAAAAACGCCCCGTGAACCTGCGTGCACTGGATACGTGGTTTGAGCAGTACTTCGCCTCTGCCGAGGAACGCGATTGGCTGGTGTTTCAGGACCATCGCATTAACCCCGACAGGCCAGCAACCCGGGGAGAGGTAGTAGCTACGCTCCTCCAGGCTTTGGATGTGAGAATTTTTTGGCCGAAAGGAGATATGTTTACCGACGTGCGGAGAAATACGAATTACGCTTCCTGTATAGAGACGGCAGCAGTGGACGGTATTGTCAGCGGCTTTACAGACGGCAATGGGGCATCCACAGGAAAATTTGGCCCCGACATGCCAGTAAACAGAGCAGAAATGGCAAAGATGATCGCGACAGCCATCGACGTGTACGGTGAGTAAGAACTGCACTCGTCTAGCAGGACAAGCCCACAAGCGCATCGGAAAGTTCGGTCACTGTGCCTGCTCCCAACGTGAGGAGTACATCACCCGGTTGGAGTAGTTCTTCTGTAAGCAGAGCCTGTACAGCAGACAGTGACCCTGCCGCTCTGCAGTCCACCTTACTCTCTTTTGCCGTATCTGCAGCGAAAGTTTCCATATCCACATGTTCAGTTTCTCCATCTTCACGTGCTTCGTACACATCGGTAAAGAGAACAACATCCGCATCGGCAAATGCAGCAATAAAGTCGTGGTACAACTTGAGTGTTCTGTTCTGTGTATGTGGTTGAAAGACACAGATCAAACGACGATCTGCATACGCTTCCTTGAGGGCAGAAAGTACAGCCCGAATTTCGCGGGGGTGATGACCGTAGTCATCTATGACTGTTACACCCTCACCATACTCCCCTTTTACTTCCATACGTCTCCAGCACCCTGCATACGACCGGAGTGCACCCAGAATGGTGGCCTGTTTCACACCGAGAAAATCTCCCAATGCCAAAACGAGCTGTGCATTTTGCTGCATATGCCGACCAGGTACCTTCAGTTGCGGAAGTGGCAAAGCATCTGCATCCAAAATTTTTCTCTTTAAACCACGCGAGACAGCTGCACAATCCGGATCGGAAAGATGTGTAATGAGTACCCCTTCCTCCGGAAGCATTTTCAGGAAGTGCCGAAAAGCTTCCTGATATTCTTCCAGTGAACGAAACGCATCAAAGTGGTCGCCATCCACCGTAGTCATAAGGATACTATCCGGCGAAAGGTGGTGAAATGAAGAGCGATACTCACACGCCTCGAGTAGAAAAAGGTCACTCCCTCCTTTTCTCCAGTTACGCCCCTGCAGTTCGTGCAGTTTGGTACCCACGATGATCGTGGGATCCAGACCTGCCTGTATGAGCACACGTCCAGCCATAGCAGTAGTAGAAGATTTGCCATGCGTTCCGCAGACTGCAATCACACGTGCATCTGCAGAGAGTTCTCCCAACGCCTCAAAATAAGAAACTTGTTTTACACCCCTTTCTGCCGCACAGAGCCGTTCGGGTGCAGTGCGGGGAATAGCCTCGGAATACACAAAAAGATCCAGATCTGCGGGAAGATGTGAACCATCCTGCTCCGTATAGACAGGAATACCCTGACTGCGCAGATCTCCAATGAGGGCACTCTCTGCTCTATCACTGCCACTCACCTCATGACCGGCTGCGTGCTGCAACGCTGCATACGCACTCAGTCCTATACCGCCGATGCCACTGCAGTAGATTTTCATGGAGTGTTCATCATAGAGAAAAAAAGGATTTAGGATAGAAATAGGGATGGAAATCAGGCCGGTATACGTCTAAAAGAAAACCTGGCCCTAACCTTAACCTTAACCCTATTATACTACCATCATGTCGTACCAGACTCCGGAACCCATCAGCAAACAACTGACGATTATAATAGGACTCACCGTCGTGGGTTTCATGGCATTCGGACTTGCCCTCTCCTACTACCGTAACGCACTGTTTGAACAGACACTCGGGAATATCCGCAACCAAAATAACGCTCTAAGAAACAGTATAGGGCTGGGATATCTGGATCTTGAGTACTACAAATCGGCACAGTACAAAGACAAGTACGCAAAGGAAAACCTGGGACTCGTACGGCCGGGCGAAAAAACACTTGTCATGACCGAAGACGTAAATGTCGTTAGCTTCCCTGTACTACAGGAAGAAGGAATCACCAATGCAGAGCAACAAGAAGCCGCCTACTTAGAACTCCTGCGACAGATGCCCGTGTACGAACACTGGAAGCTATTCCTCTTCCACAGTAAGAAGATAGAAGAGTTGCGTCGGGCAGTGTAAAGCACACCTTCACGCGGCTTCTGCATTTGTTAATACCTCTCTAATTGTATGTTGCGTATTGAATGAAATACCCCAAATCGTCTGTAGCTCTCGGGTTACCCTGTCCAAACCTACCATATTGAGTACATCAGCAACATCTACTTTGACTTCCTCCCCTTTTTGCAAAGTGTGCGAATAACCCGCAATAGATCCATCCACATTCAGAAGCCAACGATAGCAAGTGTATCCACCATCCTTGTTAAATTCCCTGTAGATTACAGCAACTTTATCATTGCCAACCGCATACACATTTATTGCATTGTCTTGATTTATTTCTTCTCGGATCAAGCGAGAATCTTCTGTGCTAAATGCAGCATGCGAGATGGTTCCTACCTCCTCATAATTTGATGCCTGTCCAATCGGATGAACCTGAGGAATATCCATAATATATATTATACAATAATTATGTTAATAAAACAAATATAGAAGAGACCAGACAAAAGAAAATGATGATCCAAAAAAGCGTATGAAACTCACATCGTGATCCGCATATGTACCTCAGAAAAAGGATCTGCCGATAAAGTTTATTGCCACTGACGATCCCGCGAACGCGGGATGATGAGACTTCAATCTCTTACTATCTGTATCCATCCTTACTCTCTGTAGACGGGTAAAATTGGTTGCGGGGGCCGGATTCGAACCGGCGACCTCGAGGTTATGAGCCTCGCGAGCTACCAGGCTGCTCCACCCCGCGTCGTACAGAGATCACCTACATACTGCATTATAGAGAAAATTGTTGCAAGCACAGACAATTTCCGTAGAATCTTTGCACTATGGCACATAAAAAGGCCGGTGGCTCCACCAGTAACGGCAGAGACAGTAATCCAAAATTCCGTGGCGTAAAGCGTTTCGGTGGCCAAACGGTCAAATCCGGTGAGGTACTTATCCGACAAAAAGGGTTCTGGTTCCGACCCGGAGCAAACACGCATGTTGGCAAGGACTGGACCATTCACGCATCTGTAGACGGTGTAGTCGATTTTAGCAAGAAACGCCTTCTCAAGTTCAACGGGAAAAGAGAGCGCTGCACCGTTGTGCATGTTCGCCCCTAGGGCGCCGGTTCACATATCAACACCCCGTGATGAAGAGAAAGAGGACGAAGTAATGTTCCACTGTTCCTCGTAACTCTGTACCATAGTACACACTATGTCTGAACTCGGAGGACTAGACATCGGCGCACCGGACGAGGGTATTGCAGGAGCTCCCGAAGAGCTCAGCGAAGAAGCGAAACAGCGCTTTGCTGCAGCTGCAGCAGCCATGCAGCAAATACGACGCGAGGAGAAACGCTCCAAGAAACGCGATGACCAGGTGGCACGCACCATCATCCAATTTCTGGGACAAGATCAGTACGCTCACCTCTTCGTACTCATCTCACGTCTTGTTGCCCGTGACTGTCCCAGCATTTTCATTCTGTCCATCCTTTCACTCATTCACGAAGGGTGCCTAAAGGAGGTAGAGGAATACGTTGCTGAATCGGGACATAAATCTGCTGAAGAGACCATGGAAGAAAGCACAAAGCTCACCACCACAGGAGAACTGGACCCTGCAATGAACAGAGCTATAGTGGCATGGATCACACGCATGCAGCTTGTACTGTCTCTTTCTCCGGAAAAGATTCTTACAAAACTGATGATTGATGAGAAGAATGTGGATGGCACCGTTCTGCAACTGGCCACATTCATCGTAAAGGATTTCTTTCAGAGTCACGGAAGGAACGTTGCCTTTGAAAAAGTACAACCTCTCACGGCAAGCATCTTACAGTCAGTATTTGAACCATTCATTGAACGCGTGCAGAAAGCATTTCTTGCAGAGAAAACTTCAGAAGAGACTGACAGGGAGAGAGAATCACTCGGATAAAATCAAAGAATATTTTCAATTTTCCGGAGTCACCCCATGCGTGATGACATTGCCAAAAACAAACTTTCCTATGGGAGACTGTTTTACGCCATCCACCTCCGCATACAGACGAAGACTATTAAACATGATAGGAAAAGAGCACCCATAGAGTGCCTTTTCTACTTTCTTTCTCTCTACTGCAAAGCGGTCCGGATGCGTGATTCGTGCAACGGTAATGTGTGGTGCAAAGGGCTGCAGATTTGGCCAGGGACACTGTTTTTTCATCCGCGCCAGCTCCTCGGAAAATGCCACTTCCATAAAAAGAACATTTGCCTTCCCTCGTGCACGAAAGGTGGAAACACCCGTACACTGCAATGAGAAAGACGCTGTATTCGTCGCTATCTTCCGTGCCGCCCGCTCAATGTCTCTGTACTCAATTGCCATAACTTCCTTCCAAAAATAGAGTGTGAGGTGCGGTGTAGCGGGATTTTGAAAGCGAAGGAACGGAGCAAACGGTAGCAAAGAATGTTGAAGATTTTGGAAGGTCTGCTTTGCTTCCTGCTCCAGTGGCAGAGCCAGAAAGACAGATTGTAATGGAAAAACAAGTGGCCCGGTTTTCATATTAACGCTTTAAGACACTAAGAAACGCCTCCTGTGTGAGTGTAACTTTCCCCATCTGCTTCAGACGCTTTTTTCCTTTCTTCTGTTTTTCCAAAAGCTTGCGCTTGCGCGTGACGTCTCCGCCATACAAGTACCCTGTCACGTCCTTACGGAAGGCAGGCACCGTTTCCCGGGCCACTATTTTTGCGCCTATGGCTGCCTGAATAGGAATTTGGTACTGAGCCTTCGGAATCACTTCCTTGAGTCGTGTACAGATTATGGAACCCACAGCGTGCGCTTCTGACTTATGCACAATGGTACTCAAAGCTTCCGCCGGCTCCCCCAGCAGGAGTATTTGTAATTTTACCAGGTCTCCTGCTTTGTGACCGAGTGGCTCATAACTCATGGAGGCAAATCCGGCAGTGGAGGATTTTAACTTATCAAAGAAATCCAGAACAATACTCTGCAGCGGCACCTCAAAATGCATCAGTGCTCTATCCGCATCCAGATACTCCAGCGTGTGGTAGATGCCCCTGCGATCCTGTGCCAACTGCATAACGGCACCCACATCCTGCTTGCGACACACCACTTCCAGCCGCACCCAGGGTTCCCGAATTTCTGCAATAACGGTCGGATCCGGCACATCTGCGGGATTACTAATGAGCGCGGTATCGGGTTCATCCTTCTTTAAAAGACTGGAACGGACTATTTCACCGGGATTGCGTGACTGGAGCTTTACCTCGTAGAGCACACTCGGTGCGGTAATGATCAGATCGCAGTCATACTCCCGTTCGAGACGTTCCTGAATAATATCCATATGCAAAAGCCCCAGAAATCCGCAACGGAATCCATTGCCAAGCGCCGCATTGCGCTCATGTTCTACAACCAAAGCGGCATCATTGAGAGAGAGTTTTTCCAGCGCGTCGCGCAACTGCGGATAGCCATCCGCCTCGGAAGGATACAATCCGGCAAAGACCATCGGCTGAAGGTGCTTATACCCCGGTAAGGGTTTGAGATGCTGTGAACTCGCTATGGTATCTCCGGTACGCACCTGCAGCACATCTTTTGCACCTGAAACAATGTATCCAATTTCTCCGCACGCAAGAGAAGTATCTGCAACAAACTTTGGAGAAAAATGTCCTATTTCCAGCACCTCCGACTCGTAGCCTGTGCCAAGGAGATGAATGGGCTGCCCTTTCCGAAATTCTCCTTCTACCACCCGCACGTAGGCGACCGCACCTCTGTAAGGGTCCATGACGGCATCAAAGATCAGACCACGTGCATCTGTACCGGAAGAGCGTGAAGGCGGAGGAACACGCTCTATAACTGCAGAGAGCACTTCGCGTACTCCCCTGCCGTCTTTGGCGGATATGAGCAAAATATCTTCCTTCCTGCAACCCAGAAGATGAATAACTTCTTCACTTACACGCTCGGGGTCTGCGGCAGGAAGATCTATTTTATTGAGAACAGGCACAATGGTAAGACTATGTTCCAGAGCCATGTAGAGCACTGCCAATGTTTGCGCCTGAATACCCTGCGAAGCATCTACCAGAAGAATCGCTCCTTCACAGGCAGCAAGTGATCTGCTCACCTCGTAGCGAAAATCTGTGTGCCCGGGTGTATCGATCAAATTCAACTGCACCCCCTGCTCCACCATACGCACCGGCTGTAGCTTGATCGTGATGCCGCGCTCGCGCTCCAGATCCATGGAATCCAGTAATTGTGCCTTCATTTCACGCTTTTGCAGCGTTCCTGTCATTTCAATCATGCGATCCGCAAGTGTGGATTTTCCGTGGTCAATGTGCGCAATGATGCAAAAATTCCGTATATCCATAGTGATTGTGTGGGATGCTTCGTGCAGTGAGCAGGACTTCTATCATGCCTGCCCCAAGAGCCCGCAACAACAAGAAGAGGGATCAAACAGCAATTTGCTGTTTCGCTAAAGCGCAGCTCTGAGTGCGTCTTCCCCCTCCTGCACGAGCGCACGCAACCGTTCCTTCCTCCTCTGCACCGGCATACTGTGCAGAAGTGCAGCAAGTGCATCCAATTTGTCTCCCTCCTTCTGAGGCACGACTTCCAGTTCCTTCCCCAGTGCCAGTGCCACCACACCGCCATGAAAGCGCTCTGTAAGAACCAGCTCACCACCCGCAATACCGGAAATGAGATCCTGAAGTGTATGTACATGCTGCAGCGTACAGGGAAGGGAAACAGCAGACTGCAGTAAGGCACAGTACTCCTTTTCCTGAGGAGAATGAGGTTTGAGGGAAAGAATGCGTACGTGAGTAAATCGATCTCCCTGCAGCAGCGCACGCAGACGACCAAGAAATACTTCACCTGAATTCTCTCTCGGAACCGCAATCAGTACATGTCCTGAGGCAAGATCCGGTGTTGGATCCGGCACCAGTGCTAAAACAGGATCGAACGACTGCAAAAGTGTCCCCTGTCTCTTCCATGTCTGTATACGTTGGTACGATGCAGCATCCCGTACGGAAACTGCATATGCAACACGCACAGCGGAGCGTGCAAAACGTTCTCCCCACGTGGTCCGAAATGGGCCAATACCCTGGAACGCCAGAATCACGCGTTTACGAAGCAATCTGGCAGCACACACATGCACCCACCAGAGTACGCACGCCCATACGGACTCCACATCCGTAAACAGGGACCCTCCACCCAGCACCATGCCATTACTCCTGCGGAGCGCCCGAAAGGTCCGTATCCATCTACAGGAAAAGAATGAGCGCAGTCCGCACGGAAAGCGCGGAAGCTCCTCGCCCTGCGGATGCGCGGAAACCACACGCCACTGAACATCCGGAAAACGCTGCAGGAAGTATTCCCGCAGGGCTTCGTCCCCCAGGTTACCCACGCCGTAATTTCCCACAAGCAGGTAGGTCATAGCAGCACCACTCTACAGCAAATGGGATCGGGCACGTAGAGGACTCCGTTCGCTACTTCTTTTCCTCCTCGTTTTCGCTGGACTTCTCTTCCGCCGCAGCTGCCTCATCAGTCGGCTTCGTACTCTCTGCCTCCTGTACAGATTCTCCTGCGGCCTCATCCTTCTGTTCTGCAGGCTCTTCTTCTGCAGAAGGTGCATCCTCTTCTTCCGGCACCTCCGCTGACGGCTCTACAGCGGCTGCCACAGCGAACTCCTCTGCTGTGGTAAAGCGCTCGCTCAAACGGGCAGATTTCCCTCTACGACCCCTGAGGAAGAACAGCTTGGCTCTGCGTACCTTGGCCACCTTCTTCACCACAATCTTTTCGATGTTTGGAGAGTGCAGATGAAACAATTTTTCCACACCCACTCCGGAAACGATTCTGCGAACCGTAAACGTGCTGTCTGTGGGAGTGAGTCCTTTATGCACAGCTATAACCAGTCCTTCAAATATCTGAATGCGCTCTTTGTCTCCTTCCTGAATGCGCTCATGTACACGCACAGTATGGCCCGGACAAATGTCGGGTCTCTGCTGTAACTGCTCTGCCGAACGCTGGTGAAGGAGGCTTGGAATAGCCGAAAAAGACTACAGAGTGCAAAGGTCGGTGTAAAGGGAATACAGACGTAAATTTGCAACATCCCATTTCTGCTATTCCCTCAGCTGCATTGTGCTTTCATTGTTGTATGAACAATGAAAGCGCTTATTTCCTCGCCTCCTCTATCTGCTTCTGCATGACATTATGCACCGTAAGATGCCGGGGGTCGCTGATGATATCCGATATAAACTTGTCTTTGAGGCTGAGACGATACAGAAAGTCGGCATCTGAGAAAATGGAGTACTTCACGTTTTTAAGACCGGGATCCTGGAGCAGCAGCGCCTCCAGCATTTCTTTCTTTACGTCCCCTACCACAAGCAGATCCACCTTTGTTTCCGTTCCTACAAATGCACCTGCAAGGATAATGAGGCGCACGCCGGAGAGCTTCTTTAAACTCGCCACCACAGGACTATCGGTCTGAATCTCCTTTGCAAACATGCTGCGAAGTTCGTGGTAGAGAGGGAACTCCGTGTCGGTACGGTAGTACTTCTTGCGGTTCCGGTGCCGTGCCTTTACCAGCCCTATGCGGCGAAGGTTTTCGAGCTCACGACGAATAGAGTTAATCTGTTCATGCAGCAACCTCGTAAGCTCGCGGATGTAGTACTCTTCTTCCGGATGGAGCAGAAACGTAGAAAGGAGCTTGACTCGCGTCTGCGAACTAAACAATGCTTTGAGGACAGGTGACGCCATATCGTCAAAATGTGGGGATCAATGTGTACACAAACTGTACTCATGAACATATGTATAGTGCAAGAAAAGTGATCAATATACTGTATAAATAATGTATACAATATTTTGGCTAATGAAAGCTAAAAAATAGAAATATAGCCAAAAATTCGAATAAATATGAACAAAATTTATACTCATCTATGAATTCAATATGTGTTCTAAAAGTAATTTTTGAACGTACATAAATAGGAATGAAACCACTCAGCACAGACAGAGGAGCAAAATAGGAATTGTCCGGGAGCGGCAATTCTGCTATACTAATGGGAATGGTTTCACATAAAAAACAAATTGCCGGTGTGCTCAGTGCCGCCTTCCTTGTATGGCTAGGCCACTCCTCCGGAATAGCAGATGTGTCCTTTGGAGTACAGAAAGCTTTTGCAGCTGAGACGCCCAGTAATGCAATATTTACGGATATGACAGTGCTCATGAGTACGCTCATCTCCATGGTCAACTTTCTTTCTGTTGTCATCTACCCGCTTATAAACAGATTGCTCGACCCAAATTTCTTTTTAAAGATTAATGGTGCCAACGATGCAGTCATCAACAGAATATGGATGACATCCCGGGATATCATGAACGTGCTCTTTGCCTTCCTGCTTATAGGAGGCGCCTGTATGACGGTGGTTACTGCAAAGAAGGATATTATAGACAAGTACGCAGCCAAGTTTCTGCTGGGCATCGTACTCGTAAACTTCTCCTGGTTCTTCCCACGGGTCATTTTAGATGTAGGAAACGTATTTACCGCAACCGTCTACAAGTTACCTCAGATGACCGGTCAGGCCTGCAAAAATTCAGCAGGTGGGGACTGCAAGTTCCCCGTGGAGTGGCGGTACCTTTCGGAATCAGAGGAAGCTCCTCAGGGAGATGGCTGGAGATGCGATAAAGGGTCGTACTGTGTGCGGACCGTACCGCTGGAAAGCAACGCAAACAGTGCACAGGGCATACTGGCAGGTCTCATCTTCAACCACACAAGACTACCGGAACTGGCTGTGACCATCTCTTCTCAGAGGGGTGGCAACGGACCTAACCAGCTGGGTCAACTCAATGAATTTATCAGATTCATTCTGAGTACCGGACTTACCCTGGCACTGTCACTTACGCTCTTCCTGGCAATGCTTGCCCTTATGGTTGCCTTCATTATTCGCATACCCATCCTGTGGATCACCATGGCTTTCATGCCGTTCATGTTCGTAGGGTTTGTAGCAGGGCCCATAGCCGGCAAGTTTGATACCATGGAAATCTTTAAAAAGTTTGTGAAGGCGGCATTTCTGCCTGCAGTGACCGCTATTCCCATTACCGTGGGATTCATAGTAGTGAATGCCCTCGTGGGTACCCCGGATGCTGAAGTAAACGAGATTGCGAGTGAATTACTCAAAAACGTCGGCTTCCAAATACAGGGAGTACCCAACCTATGGCTCCTGCTCTGGCAGATTATGGCCATTCTTATCGTATGGAAGGGCGTGTTCATGGCCCTTTCCATAGACCAAATCTACGAAGATGCTACCAAGGGTATACGGGGTGCCGGCGGTGGCATAGGCAAACTTGTGGCAAGCCTGCCACTGAACATTCCGTTTATTCCTACGGGTAAGAAGGGCGCAGATAACAAACCTGTGTACGCAAGCGCCGGTGAAGCACGGGAACTGGCACGTGGGGCACTGAACCTTTCCCAGAGAGGTGGCCTGAATAAGAAGAACCTGGATAACCTGCTGGGTGAAGGGAATACGAATGTTGTACAAAATACGGCACAGAATATTAAGAATTCACCTGTAATCAACAGTATTCAATCCAATGCGAGCGCACAGCAAATTGCCACAGCAATTGCAAATGACCAAAGTTTGCAAACAAAACTGAAAAACCTCAACTCCAGAGAAATTGCTGATTCAGTGAATCTTGCTCTTAAAAGCAGAGGAGTTACTCTCTCTGATCAAACATTGGAGGCACTTCGGAAAGAAACATTTACTCCAAAGCCAACACCCTAAAAACACCCCTGCACATGATTCATGTCAACCGAACGCGCACCACAGGCCAGGCAGCAGAAGGAAACACTGAAAGCAGGAGAGTTGTACAAAAGCATCGCTGAGAGACTTTCCGGAGAGGAAACACCCGAGGCAGCCGTGGAACGCCAGATGCGAAGTGTGAAAAGCCGCTCCTACGCAGAGCGGTTCAACATGGCGGTACACGACAGGCAACTCAGCCTTAAGGAGATGAGAAAAGAAGTACAAACGATTGCAGTACAAATGGTGAAAAATCTTGGCGAACGGGACACAGAGGAAGCGTATGGCAGTACTGTACTGGACTCCCTGGAAAGTACCCTTGCTCCGCAACGCGTAGATACTCTGAAAAACCGCTTTCGTAGCGTGCAAGACCAAATCCCACCCTCCCAAAGCGAACGGAAAAGGGTCATGAACAAGGCCATAGGAAGTGGGTTCACTCTTCCCCGTACTCCACAGGAAATTAAAAAACATCCCTACTTTTACCTGGAGCTGGGTGCGCTTCGTGTGCGAACTGACATCGTAAAGCAGGATATAGCCACTCTTTCGGAAGACGACGGAAACCCGATGATGGCCATAGGTGAGCGGGACCCCCGTAACCCGGGCGCACCCACACCCCGGGACGTGATGCTGGAGTGTAAAGCGGTGCTGGAAGAGATGGTGCTGGCAGACCCCATAGACCATGTGCGGACGTCCCCGCTGAGTGAGTTTGAAGAGTCCCCGGGATCCAAGAATGCAAAGGCATCCCTACTCAAAATAATCGGTTTACTTGCCGCACTCATGGGAGGATTTTCTCTGCTGAAAAAGGCAAACGGCATGGCTGCATTTTACCTTGCCATAGCAGCTATGACGCTCAAGCCCGATCTTTTACAGGGCAGGCTGAAAGAGTTGGGAAGTGTAGAACTTGGCTTTACAAAAGACTCGCGCTTTGAGCCGCTTTCGGAAAAGTATGCAGGAGAACTCACCGGAGAAGCCGGTGCATCATTCTTCCGGGAAATGACACAGAGCAGCAAGGTTCGGATGCTCTACGCAAAAACTAAAGGGGGTGGCAAGAAGATGGATCTGAACGAATACTACGACCAACTGGAACAAGTCGGCATTTCGGGCGAACATATTGCACTGCTTAAAAAGATGTCTCCGGAGGACAGAGATTTTCTGCTCACGAGTCTGCAGAACGTGCGTTCCTCCGATGCGCAGAACCTGCTGGCCGATTATGCGCGGGAGGGTATGCGTCCAGACGCGCTGAGCAAACTCCCCTTCTTTATGGAAAAGAAGCCACAACCTACAAGGGTACCGAGCAGCTACGACGAACGTGATCGCCAGATAAAAGAGCAATTTGGTCCGCTGGGACCGGTGAATTCTTAGGAGGCTTTATCGCTTCTTCTTGAGTTCCTTAAGGAATACCTCCAGTGTGTCTCCTTCCTGTATGAGCAAAGAGGTTTCTACGCGCATGCCGCACTCGGTGCCCTCTTTTGCTTCTTTAATGTCCCTCTCTACGTGCTTCAGAGACGTAATGCGTCCGGTGCCTACTTCCTGCTCGTCACGGAAGAGACGGAAGGGCAAACGCTTGATAACACCGTCCGTGACTTTGCCTCCCACTATCTGCTCCGATTTTTTGGTCAAAAAGACTTGTTTCACTTCCAGGTGACCCAATATCTTCTCCTCTTCGTCCGGTTCTATAAGACCTTTGGTAAGACCTTCCAGTTCATCGAGCAGTGTGTAGACCACATCGTATTCGCGCACCTGCACTCCCTCACGGTCAGCTGTACGTACCACATCGGAATCCACCCCTGTCTGAAAGGCTACAACCATACCTTCGCTTGCAGCCGCCATCATCACATCCGACTCGGTCACGTCTCCCACCCCGGAGTGGATGACTTTGACCGCAACTTCCTCGGTGGCAAGTTTGGAGAGAGCGGATCGTATGGCTTCCAGTGATCCCTGTGTATCTGCCTTAAGAATCACCTTGAGTTGCGTGAGCTTTCCTTCCGAAAGACGCGACACAAGGTCCGCAAAACTGCGCTTCTGCCCGCGATGATGATGTTCTTTCATCTGATCCACCATATCGCGTGCCTGCTTTTCGGAAGACACAACCTGCAATATGTCTCCCACGTTCGGCACCACACCCGAAAAGCCGGAAATACGCACCGGCCCCGAGGGGGGCACGCTCTGCAAACGTTTGCCATGTGCATCCATCATGGCACGTATACGCCCTGTAGTCGTACCGCAGATAAAGATGTCTCCCATCACCAGTGTTCCGGTGTTTACAATCACAGTTGCGAGCGGACCATGCGAAGAATCCAGATGGCTCTCGATGACTGTCGCAATGGCACGACGGTTCGGATTCGCTTTGAGTTCTGCAAGTTCTGCGAGCAGCAGAACATGCTCCAGAAGTTCCGGAATGCCCTGTTTGGTTACCGCACTGCAGAGCACCACAGGTGTTTTCCCCCCCCACTCTTCGGGTTGCAGATCATTCGCCGCCAGTTCTCCCATCACCTTCTCCGGGTTGGCATTTTCTTTATCAATTTTATTGATAGCGACAAGAATAGGAACCTCCGCTTCTTTGGCGTGATGAATAGCCTCCACTGTAGTGGGTTTTACGCCTTCTTCCGCTGAAACAACGATAATAGCGATATCTGTCACATGGGCACCCCGTGCGCGCATAGCCGTAAATGCCTCGTGACCGGGCGTATCCAGGAAGGTAATGGATTGCTTTTCGCTGGAGCCCGAAGGCACAAAATCCACCTGATACGCGCCTATGTGCTGGGTAATGCCACCGGCTTCCCCGGACACAACATCCGTTTCACGAATCGCATCCAATATGGCTGTTTTTCCATGGTCCACATGGCCCATAACCACAACCACAGGCGGACGACTGAGCAGATGTTCCGGCTCATCGCGTATGAGGTCTTCTAAGTTACCGGCGAGCAGAGTTTCCACGTTGGCACTCACTTCCTGCTTTTGCACCTTCACTCCCAGCTCATCGGCTACCAATGCTGCGGTATCGAAATCGATGGTCTGGTTCACGGTGGCCATTACTCCATTCTTCATGAGGGTCTGAATCACAGCCGGTACCTGTACGCCTGTTTTCTCGGCAAACTCTTTCACGGTGACATCACCGGGCAGTAAAACTACACCATCCTTCTTCTTAATCTGTTCCTGCACCCCCTCCGAAGCACGTTTCTTGGTCTGCGCCATCAGTTTTTCCTCCCGTTCTATTTCTTCCCGCTCCTCTTTGGTTGGTTTTTTATCGTGCTGCAATTCCGCTGTCTGCTTGGCTATAGCTTCCTTGGAGACATCATCCAGTGAAAGTTTACGCAGTACATTCAGCGACTCCTGTTTCTTCGGCTCATTCTTGCGGGCCACACCTTCCACAGCGGGCTTTTCTTCTATGGAAGCATCTTCTGCATCTTCCGCTGCTGATTCTTCTTCCGCAGAATCCGATGCATCTTCCTTTTCCTCCTCTGCAGAAAACCCGAGTGCTTCCATATCCACCTCTATACCGTGCTTACGTGCTACAAAGCGTACTATGCCCTGTGCAAGGGAATCGGGCACTTCGCGATCTGTCGGCTTCATGCCGAAGTCGACCTCGGTCAGCTCTTTGCGGAGCTGCTGTCCGGTCATACCCAATGCTTTTGCCACCTGAACAAGGCGCATAGATTAAGAAGAAATGCGGAAATGAACATCCCAGTGTAGCCAGAAACAGGACTATACTTCAAGCAAAACAGGGAATTATATGCCCGCTACTTGCGCTGCATTCCCTGTTGAACGAGCAAAATGAACATCAGTCCGTGAGCTCCTTTACCACATCCGTAGCACCCAAAGACCCTGTGTCTTTTTTGGGTGTCTGTTTCTTCCCGTCTCCCTCTGCACCGGTACCGGATGCAACTGTGTTCTTGGAGGGGGAAGACGTACCGGCACTCGGCGGTACGGGAATCTGCTGCTGACTTCTGCTCTGCTCTGCAGCGGCGCGCTGTGTTTCCATACCCTGCTTCAGCTTCTGCACGCACTCTATGACCTGAAGATCAAAATTTTCAAACGCTGCAACGCGGAAACCCGCTGCCTGCGGGTGCCCGCCTCCCCCGTACGTTTGCCCCGCGAGTGCACTTACATCTATGGCACTGGAAGACCGCATACTCGCCTTGAGTCCTCCCTCCTCCAGCTCTGTAAAGAGCACATGCACATCGGCATTGGGAATGGTCGAAATAAGCTCATCTAAAATACCGTGTGTTTCCTTACTCGTGGCACCCATTTCCGCCAGATCATCACGGCTCACCAAAGACCACACAATTCCCGCTTTGGCATCCATCTGAATACGGTTCAGGGCACGGCCCCAGATTTTGAGCGTACTGAGCGGCTTGGTTTTATAAATGTTTTGAATAATTTCCTGCTGCCGTGCCCCAAAATCGAGCAGTTCTGCCGCAATTTCCAGAGATCGCGGAGTAGTATTGGGATTCTGGAAACTGCGGGTATCGGTAATGAGTCCTGTGAGCAGAAGCGTAGCTATGTCCTCTGTAAGGAGTTCCCGCCACCCGGGATTCTGTGTGAACCAGCTGTACAGCACTTCTGTGGCACTGGCGGCGGTGGGATCTATAAGCTGCAGCTGACCGTAACGTGTATTGCTAATGTGATGGTCTATGTTCAGCACAGGAACGCCTGTGAAGAGATCCACATGTTCTGCATACAGAGATCCAAAGAGCGGGAGATCGGCTGTGTCTACCGCCACGATGAGATCATACGGCTTCCCCCCGTCTCCCAACGAAATATCCTGCGGCTGCACCTTTCCCTTTTTGGGCACAACAATAATATTGACCTTGTGATCCTCCACGGCATAGCGCAGTTTATCTACCTCTACACCGTCTTTGAGATTAATGGTGATAACAAATTGCTGTGCTTCCTGCAGGTCCTCGGTCAGGTTCGAAAATCCCGGCAAAAAGCGGAGGGATTCCGGCAGGGTATCGGGGCAGACCACCGTGACATCCTTGCCCAGCGCCTGAAAGAGAAGATAGCACGCAAGTGCGCTCCCCAGACCATCGGGGTCCACATTGGCGTGGGGAATGATGAGCAGGCGCTGATTGTCTGCAATCGCCTTTGTGGCAGCCGAGAGATCACTTGTAGAAGGTGTCATGAATTATATTATTATAACATATTTTATAATATTTAGCAATATTCCACTGACATGTACAAAAAGAGAGATACGATCAAAGAAAGTTCCCAAGCGTACCGTTGTGGCCTGTTCTCTGCAAGCATTTGCATCCTCTCTTTGGCAGGCAGCACAAACTTCTCGTCGAGTCTACCATGGCCCCGTAGAATTCGCTTCGCTCGTCTACAGGACCAGGTATCTTCGGCTTCATTCGGCGCCCTTTGGTTTGAATTCAGCTCGAATTTAACTTGGTCGGGGCGACTGGACTCCCTTCGACTCTTCCTCGTTTCACTCGTCGTCGCTCAGGATAAACTTCTCGCCAGTCGCTATTTGAGTATGGAGGTATCATGGTGAGCCTAGTCAAACCATGGTCGGGGCGACTGGACTCGAACCAGCGACCGCACGACCCCCAGCCGTGCATTCTACCA
>Ga0066639_10000591_pt1 | contig 31808 bp, 33 predicted proteins | sample CryGeyCG2114_010_2_FD_59504 | JGI IMG/M metagenome (GOLD analysis project Ga0066639, IMG submission 59504) | Groundwater microbial communities from aquifer - Crystal Geyser CG10_big_fil_rev_8/21/14_0.10 | ecosystem: Environmental > Aquatic > Deep subsurface > Groundwater | place: USA: Utah...
ATCGCTAGTAATCGCAGATCAGCACGCTGCGGTGAATACGTTCTCGAGTCTTGTACTCACCGCCCGTCACGTCAAGGAAGTCGGGAGCACCCGAAGTTCGCGCTCGTCGCGGCCGAAGGTGAATTCGATAACAGGGACGAAGTCGTAACAAGGCACGGCTAGCGGAAGCTGGTCGTGGATCATTATCTAAACTATTTCCGATATTCATTTGATTTCATCAAAGAAGAATCGGAACAGTTAGGCGATACTTCCTCTGGGAGTAATAGGTGTTGGTCGCGGAGCCTCAAATCGCGACCGGACGGAACAAAAGAAAATGCATATTACAAAAATCCCGCGCACGCGGGATTTTTGTTTTTTGCTTTGCAGCATGTTACGATATGGTTAGATTCGCAATAAAGGCAATCTACAGCCGGCTTGTGCAAAAGGCGCCCTGCTTATGGTAAGCAGTAAGAGCGCCTTTTTTATTTTTCTTAATTGACACATGCTTACATGTTTGTTATATTTGAGACTTGAGGCACGCGTCTGTAAGACGGTGCAGTAATCACAAAAGCGTCCGGGGGACGCTACAAATCAATGAGGGGCAACGCTTACAAAGCGGTTACGCCCCTCTTTTTTTTTATACAAATACCCCCCTAGTGACTAATCCTATGGCAAACGCGATTTTTAGCGGGATTGACAATCTATTGAGATTTAGTACAATAAAGCCAAATTACATAGGCAATACCTATCAGAAAGGAAAGGGCAAGTTAGGCACTACCTGACCCATTCTATCCCTACGTAGGACGGGAGAAGTGTATGCACTCCCCTCCTCTGGAAGAATCGGATCGGTACCCAACTTGCCTTTTTCTGTAAAAGGCAAGTACTGAACATTAAAAATACAACCAACACGGATACAGGGAGGACATCATGAAAGTAACAGAGATAGGAAAATTTCTTTATGATGCTCTGGATAAATTTATCGAAGGACAGGAGGGATTGAAAAAATTCCTCCCGATAAGTTTTCTTGCCAAGGAAAGCATGCTTATCATCGGACCGACAGGAACTGCTAAAACACTATCAAGCGAACTGATAGCGCATGCAACAAGCTTGCGCCTTCACCATGTACAGGGAACAAATGAGATGACCATAAATCAAATCATAGGACCCGCCGTTCTTGTCCGCGAAAAAACCGACCTCGGCCACGGAAAAGAAGAAGAGAAGATATTTGAGAGTTTTGAGCCAGGCTGTTTTCTCCGGTGTGATACGGGTTTCTTTGATGAGATTACGCGCGCACCCGACGAGATTATGAATGTTCTTCTTCCTATTTTAAACGAAGGAAGATACGAATATTTCAATCCGTCAACCAAGAAAGAGGAATGGACCCCCTCTTCCATGCGCCAGCTCATTGCTGCCGCAAATCCGAAAAGCAGATCATCCAAACTGCTTGAAGAACAGGTTATCGACAGATTCTCGCTTGGCGTGTTTTGCAGAAACCTCATATTCAAAAAGAGGTTTAAAAACCTCCGTGAAGCAATGAGACGGTCGCGTACTTGGCCGGAAAACCTTCTGGACGCAGCTCCAAAAGCAAAAGTAAGCAAGGAGGATCTGGACAAGGCATACGAATATATAGGCGGGAGCAGCCCGAAGATCCGGGTTCCGCTTGTTATGACCTGGGCGCTTGTCTCTCTCCTCGACATCGTTATCGAGACCCAGGGATTCCACGAGGAAGATGCGGTGTTAACTGACCGTGCGGCGATTGTAAAGCTCCATAAGCTCTTGCGTGCGCACGCCCTCTTTGAAGGCCGGACTGAGATAGCGTGGGATGATTTTCTTTTCATGTACGGGTACATCACTCACCGAGTAGAAACAAAAGACCAGCGAAAGCAGATAAACCATGTGGTCGACCTCTTTATAGATACGCTGAAACATCATGCGTACACAAAAGAAACAGCAGAATTGCTCGATGAGCTGGACAAGCTAAAAGAAACGGTGGACCATGGCATCGGCCATGATGACCAGCAAAAGGAATTTGAAATGCGCATTGCGGAGATCGAAGCGAAGGCGGAAGCGTTCTTTGCGGAGATAAAATCTCTTTTTGTGACCGCGAAAGACAAGCTCTCGCGGATACACTCGCACGAAGAGCTGCGCGAAGCGACATCCGAAAAGCCGTTTGAAGGAAGCTTTGAGAACAATCCCCCACCCAAACAGGAACAAAAAACTCCTCCGCCCGCAGACAATCTCAAAAACCAGGAACCCCCGAGAAAAAAAGAAAAAAAGGGAGAAGAGCGCCTCACGCCGGAAGACAAAAAGTCCGAAGGGAGACGCGAAAAAGGAGCACCAGATAAAAAAATATCGCTCAATGACTTTTTCCTTGACCAGCAGGAACCTACGGTTGAGCTTTCCACATCGCAGTCAGAAGAAGCAGGCCCGGAAACGGACATCGATATCCAAGGCATAAAAAACTTTGAGACCGCCGAGAGTGTCATGCTCTTCCTTGAAGAGATAGACCGCCTTAAGGATGATTTTCAAGTCCAGAAAAAAAAGACACATCATCGCCGGGGAGAAATATCTTACAGAAAGCCGATAAAAAATCTTGAAGAAATCCGCAAAGCGGAGCCTTCACGAATCCCCGAGTTTATTGACTCGGGAGCGCCAAAACCGCTGGTGAAGGTGCGCACGGTTCCTGAAATCTGCATCATTACCGCAAAAGACCGCTCGTACTCCATGGCAGGCGAGGTAGTAGGGAAAGGAACGCTTGCGACCAAGGGCAACCTTGCTCGCTGGGGCTCGCAGACCGCTCTTGCAATATGCAGAGAAGGAGTAGGGAGGGATTTCTCCTACGCTCACATTGATTTCAGTGAACAGAAATATTTCTCAGCTGAGCAAGAAATTGCTTTTGCAGAGCAAATGAAATTCCTTTCTCCCGATATCTCAAAGATAGAGAAGATGATCAGTTCTACTGACTGCAAGGGCGCAACAGATATCGAGTTCATGCTAGAAACGGTATTGCTGCGCATCAAAGAACGCATCAGCCGTTATGGAGAAATGCTCACATTTCTTGTGCCGATAACTGACGGCATAGAAACCATCCGTCACGGAAAACTGGATGAACTTCTTACAGCATGCGTTAAACAGTCAATTGTTATCACGCCGGTATTCATCTTTGACCCATTCGGGATAAAGGGGCAAGAATACATCGTGTACAAGAATGGGCGCATAGCGGATCTTAAAGCTCCGAGCAGTATCAGCAAGATGGCTGACGCAACGAGCGGCATGGTCTTCTGGGGAATACAGGACAGCGAACGCGACCGGGTTGCATTTGCGACAAAGGACATCGCGCTAAAGATTATACGCGCCCTGACGAAAACCTATGGCGTTGCCACTCCTCAATTCTCCTCTACCGGGAAAAACTACCGGTCTTTCGGAAGCGCAATGGGAAGCACCGGAGAAAAACAAAAGACTCCGTTCGACACCACGAAGCTCTACGAGACAAGGTAAATAAATATACAAGCCCAGGCATAGCGCCTGGGCTTTTTTTCTTGCAAAAAGAGGTCCGCCAGGCCTCTAACGGGGTTGCAATTTCCGGGGTTTTTGGTATCATAATCCCTATCATGTTAATGATTCGATTACAGCGCGTAGGACGCAAAAATGACCCGAGCTTTCGGGTTGTCGTCACCGAAAAAACAAAAAGCCCCCAATCAGGAGGGTTCCTTGAAATTGTGGGTTCCTACGACCCCCGCAAAGACCGCGTCCAACTCAAGAACGAACGCATTCAGCACTGGCTTTCTCACGGCGCAAAAGCATCCGGCACCGTCCATAACATTTTGGTAAACGCAAAGATAGTAAACGCCCCCAAAATGGATGTCCTCCCATCAATAAAGAAAAAAGAGGCGGAAACACCCGCCGAAGCACCCAAGGCAGAAGGGGCAACCGAAGAAAAAGCAGCCCCCGAAACGCCGAAAGAAGAACCAAAACCCGAAGAGCAACCGAAAGCAACACCCCAAGAAGAAACAACCCAGCCTACGCCAGAAGTTACGGCGGGCAAAGAAAAAGAAGGAGAATAATCTCCTTCTTTTTTGTTTTAGATATAAACTGTTACGCAGCCCGCTTTTCAGCAAACTGATCGTGACTATGCTGGTCAAGCTCCCGGTTCGGTTCGGTAACTATTCCATTCGTGTATACATGCACCACGCACATGAATGGCTTCAATACATCAAACGAAAAGTATCCTTCATCCGTACGGTCATATTCCATAGATGTTCTAACTGACTTCTTCTCAAATCCCTGAAACTTAAAAAAGTCCTTAACCCTGCTCCGGGCTTCCTCAATGGTCGAAATGTTCATTTCCGGCATGCTAGTATTCCTCCTTTTTATATTTACCAATACCCGAGTCCCATTTTAAAGACTCGCACAAGGCCACTTGCTATACTGATAGCCTTTGCGTCCTTGCTTACGATGACCAGGGTCTTCCTACGATGCGCGCTGCTCCCAGAAGAATCATTTTTACCGGGGAAATACACCACATGTAAACTGTCATCCTGAATTGCTGTCTTAAGGCGCAATATCTCATCAGCAAGGATAATGGCCTTATCTTCAGGGCAGTGAATGACTTCATGTATGTGCATATTATCCGTACCAATGTCCGGATGCGCTTTGCGTAAGAAATTCTTAACCTCAGTCCACCTTCTGCTCTCAAGCCTTTCATCACCCTTCTGGACATATAACGAAGTCACGCTATGCGTACTTCTGCTCATTACGAAACCCTCCTATGTCGTACTGCGTATCGTTATAATAAGGAACTCAATCAGGAGATATAATACCAAAATATATATATTTTGTCAAGCTCTCATGCATCCCGCGTACCACCTCCATGGAGTGGCGGGGTATTATTTACTTACTGTACTGCACCGCCTCTTCAAGCTTAAGAGAGAGTATTTTTGAGATTCCATCAGAACCCATAGTTACCCCGTAGAGTACACCTGCGTGTCTCATTGATTCGCGGTTATGGGTAATAATAACCAATTGAGTCCCCTTAGAAAGATTACCGAGCATTTGCCCGTATTTGCGGGAGTTATTCTCATCAAGTGCCGCATCCATTTCATCAAGCACCAAAAATGGCGGCGGGTTTACGCTTGAAAGCGCAAACAAAAGCGCAATAGAAGTAAGCGCGCGCTCTCCTCCCGAAAGCATATCAAGCCCGCGAATGCGCTTTCGCGGAAGATTCACATACACATCAAGACCGTTTGCGTATTGCGATTTTTTCTGCGGAGCGTCTTCTCCAAGCGCGTCCTCCTCTCCTCCTTCCTTTATTTTAAGTAAGCGCAATTCCGCCTTTCCCCCGCCAAAGATAGTCTCAAAATGTTTTTGGAATTCGCTGTTTATTTTTGATATGCCTTTTTCAAACTCTTCTTCCAGCTTTCCAGAAAGCTCCCCGGAAAGTTTTTTCAAATCTGCGGATGCTTTTTCAAGATCGCCTAATTCTTTCTCAAAAAAACTGTCGCGCTCCCCAACTTCCTCAAGTTCTTTGAGCACCATCCCGTCAACACCGCCCGCATCCTCAAGTTTAAATTTGAGACGCGCTATATCCCGGCGCATCTTTTCGCGGTCCTGCTCGCCAAGCGCTTCCTTTGCCTTCGGGAGCGTATCAACCGGAATATAATGAGCCGCCTCCTGCTTCTCGCGAGCAAATTCTTCGCTACGCAAACGCAAGCGCTCTTCCTCTATAGAAACATTCCGCAATGCGTCCTTCATACGATTTCCTGTAGCATCCAGATTGTACAAGGCGCGCTCAAGTTCACGGAGTTTCTTTTCGTGTCCATGCAGACTCCCGCCCAACTCTTTCTCCTTCTCAAGAAGGTCTTTTTCCTGGGCATCAAGCTCATGCATCCCTTTTTCTACTTTCTGTTTTTCGTCCGTCAGTTTCTTGAGGTCAGTTGCAGGTTGTTCTTCTACTTTTACATGTGCCGAATCAATACGAGAGAAAAATGACGATACCCGCTCAAGCGCTTCTTGGATGAACGACTGCATCTGGTCAATTACATCTTCCTCAAGAGCGGATGTGAGCATCCCTTCGACTTCGGCAATAAGTTCCTCTACATCTTCCCGGGATACCGCATCGTCCAGCGATACGCCCTGCATAGGGCGCTTAAGCGCGTCTATCATTCCCTCAATACGCCCCATTTCACGCGACAACTTTCCTTTTTTCTCGCGGACGAGAGCAAGCTCGCGGGTAATCTCCTGAAACACACCCTCATCGGAAGAGGTTGATTCTTTGCGCGCTTTTGCGATGCTTTCTTCTATATCTTTGCGCTGCTTTTCAATATCCGCGAGCTCTTTTTCAGGCTCATGCTTTTTCCCTGAAAGCGTTCCTTCTAGACTCTCAAGCGAGAATGTCTCGCGTGACAGATACTCCGTGTATGTGCGCTCAAGTTCGCTCCGTAATTCTTCGGTCTTTTGAAATTTTGCGGCCTGCGCCTTTAAAAACCGCAGATGCGGCTGTATCTCTTTGCGGAGTGCTTCTACCTGCTTCATATTCTCCCCGGTGCGCTCAAGTTTCCGGTCTGCTTCGGCCCGTTTTATCTGATATATCTTAAGTCCAAGCGCATCTTCTACCATTTCTTTGCGTTCTTTCGGAGAAGCATACAAAATTCTATCCGCCTCTCCCTGTCCGATGATATGGTGCTGAGACGAGCCGAGTCCGACATGTGCTAATAGCTCAATAATGTCTTTCAAGCGCACAATGGATCCGTTTATCATATACTCGTTCGCACCGTCACGATACACATTCCGTGAGAGCGCAACCTCATCAAACTCAACAGGGAATTGATTTTGCGTGTTATCAAACACAAGCGTCACCGACGCCTTAGACATGCGCGACGCTGAATGTGAGCCGCTGAATATCAGATCCTCTCCCCGTTTCCCGCGGAGCGATTTCATGGACTGCTCTCCAAGCACCCAGCGGATTGCTTCTGCGCAATTACTCTTACCTGAACCGTTCGGGCCCACAATAGCAGTAATAGGCGACGGAAGTTCAAACGCCGTGTTCTTTGCAAATGACTTAAACCCGTTCAGTTCTAAGCGTTTTAGATGCATGCCTTATTCTATCCATCCCTTAGCTTCTAATGCCTTGCGTGCCGCTTCTTCCTGTGCCATTTGTTTGCTCGGTCCCTCGCCTTCAGCAACTTTTTCATCTTCCAAAAAAATACCTATAACAAAGTGCTTGTCGTGATCGGGTCCTGATTCGCGTATAACGCTGTAAGTGGGCGTAATGCCCTGCCGATCTTGGGCTTCCTCCTGAAAGAGGCTCTTTGGGTCCTTATATAATTTTTTCTCAATTATTTCAGTAAGGTTCGGCAATAATTTATCTTCCAAAAATGACTGCACGATATCATACCCCTTATCAAGATACAGCGCGCCGACTATTGCCTCAAAGGCGTTCGCAAGAATATACTGGCGCGCACGCCCTCCCGTGTCTTTTGATTCTCCGCGCGAAAGCAGCAAATAATCGTTTACTTGCAAGGCGCCCGCAACCTCAGCAAGCATCTTCGTATTTACAAGCGAGGCGCGAAAGCTCGTAAGTTCTCCTTCAGGCTTATCGGGGAAACGCAAAAAAAGCGCTTCGGTGATGATAAGCTCTATGACCGCGTCGCCCAAAAATTCCAGGCGCTCATTGTGCGGATATTTCCATGATTCGTTTTCGTTGAGATATGACCTGTGAGTAAGGGCTTCGTTTAAAAGATCCTTGTTGGTAAAACTAACACCAAGACTCTTTTCAAGGCCTGATACATTGTTCATTGTGTTATGCAAAACGCAAAATTCAAAGCGTCCCAATGATGTCGCAACACTTTGAATTTCGCATTTCTGATTACTTTGTTAATATTGTTATCGCTTTCTCTAAAAGCGGCTTAATGTCGGGGTATGTCTTTATTCCCGTAATTTCATCCTGCCTGAACCAGCGCACATCATCAAGCCCCCCTGATTCCTTGAGATGTAATTCCGTATCCCTCGTCTCTATTAAAAAATATGTTACTTGCTTGCGGATCTTCCCTCGTTCCGGGTCGGATGCGACATATTCATTTATGCCCATCTCTTCACCCATACGGACATCCGTAATGCCAAGCTCTTCTTGTATCTTCTGAGCGGTGCCTTTTTCTACATCAACCTTGCCTTGGCCGAGCTTTCCCTTAGAAAGCGTCCAGTACCCGAACACATCATGCACCATGGCAAACAATAATAGACCGCCATCCCGCCGGTACACAACACCGCCGCCTAAATGGTCTGTGGGCAATTTTGTAATGTCGCCGTCAAACGGCTTTTTTCCCGTGTCGTCTTTGCCAGGCTCTCCTATCTCTTTGTACACCGTCCCCAACACGCCGTTTACAAACCGCCCCGACGATTCCCCGCCGAAGTTCTTTGCAAGTTCAATCGCTTCGTTAATGGCAACCTTCGGGGGCACCTCATCGCGCTTGCCGAATAACAGCTCCCATAAACCCAGGCGCAAGACATTGCGGTCTACGCGCGCAACCTGCTCAATAGGCCATTCGGGTGCCGCTTTCTCAATCACCGAGTCTATCTTTTTGCGCTTCTTGAGCACCCCACGCACTAATACGCCCGCAAAATCATCGTCATCATCGACGCCGGGCGCAAATTCTTTAGTGTTTCGTTCGAGCATCTCATCTATCCGCGAATCGTCATACCCGTTAAAATCCCACTCGAAGAGGGTTTGCATCGCGATTGATCGTGAAAGATGTCGGTTTGCCATGTTTAGATTTTCTTAATGAACAAAAAAGGAGGAGGAGCGGAACAGAAGATTACTTCTGCGAGAGCGACGCTACATCCATGGGCTTTTGCGATGCCTCCTGGGCTTCTTGCGCCGCTAACTCCTTCTCTTTTTGTTTCTTTTGTCTTTTGGTGAGCTTTGCGAGCACATCTACTACCTCGCGGTTATTGTAGGATCCACAGTTCTCGCAAATTCTATGCGGAAGCTTATCCTGCTTGCATTTCACGCATGTCGAAACCGCACCAGGTTCTAGCGCGTGATGCGCCCGGCGGTTGTTTCTATGTGATTTTGTATGTCTCATTCGGACTGTCATATTAATCCATAGTAACGAAAAAAGCAGGATATGTCAAAGCCACAAACGACCCAGATTTGCTATACTATACGGGAGTAAAAGAACATTCCCAAAGGAGTACAACCCATTGATTACAAGCATTTTCGGCTGTGTTGGGAAGTCCTCTGTCCGCGTGGGAGGAGAAAGCACAGAAGACGGATTCAGACTCACTATCTATAAAAGATTTGAAGGAAGTCCTGTAGCAAGCCTATTTTTTAAAACCTCGCACTACGATGGCATAAGACGCATGCTCGATGTAAGCAGTGCTCTTAAAAACCACGATATTGTTCTCGTGGTAGGCACTATCAGTCTTTCTTTGTGCGCAGCATCGCTTCTATTGCTCTCTCCTCAAAAACTATGGACAGCACGGTTCCTCGCGATGATATTCATTCTTTTTGTATCATTTATAGTAACGAGGAATCTATCAATATTTTTTTACATTGCACGGATGCCTGGATTCAGCAACCTGAAAGAATGGCACGCATGCGAACACAAAATAGTCACCCTGATAGAAGACGGAAGAATACCGACAAGGCGCAATATGAAAAAAGCCCCGATGACTCTCATTAACTGCGGGACATCAATCGTAATTAATTCAACCCAACAACACATCAGCATGCTTGTACTTATTTTTTACATGCTGGGCATTATTCCATTTTCCGCTCCGCTGGTAACAGGATTTCTCTTTTTCTTTTTAAGCTGTATTTTTCTGTCTCTGTACATAGCAGTCTTTGGGAACTATCTCCGATTAAACCCTGTCTTACTGATCGTATCAGCCATATTCCTGTTCCCCGCTCTCATCCTGCCCATGCTCGGAGAGCGCATATTGCTCCTCAAGCATCCGTCGGAAGAAAAGATAGAAGCCGCAGTAACGGAAATGTATGATTTTATCACCGAGCACACCGAAATTTGGCGATTCTTTCACCCGCAAGAAGATTAAACAAAAAAACCCCGCACCACGCGGGGTTTTCTTTTTGTAATACAATCATTCTACAAACCGCAATCAGTAGGCATTTTCCATTCTTTTATCATGGCATTGAGTGCCGCATTGCCCATCGCCGTTTTGACCCCTTCCTCAAAATTACAAAGCGCTCTATGCACCTCAGCGGCGCGCCCCGGAGCGCTCAATACGGAAAAGAGCTTTTTTACTTTTGCAGTCCCATACTTCTGGTCGAGCTGGTCCAACACCACCGCCATAATATCCCACGGGATAATTTCGCTGCCGTTTCGTCTTACTGTGTTGCCCGCGTTTGTATCAATATACACATCAAGAAAAGTAAGCGATGAGTCGCTCTTAAATGCACTCACTTCTTTTGAAAATCCGGGAAACTTATTCCCGCTCCCAAACACATCAACGCCAAGCGCGCGTCCGCATTGAAGCGCCGTATAATGCGGTATGAATGTACCTACATGCAACGGCCGTAATTGATTATAAAACGGAAATGAATTTATTTGCGACCCTCTTCCTAACTCATAATACGCTATCCATTGGTCACCAGGCTTATTGCTATCCATGGTATTCCATGCGTCTTGATGAATCTCCGCCTTCATGCCTGCGCCACATCCGGCACCGCATGTGGACGAAACAACCGCAACCGTAGGAATGGCAATGCCTCGGTGGTCTTTAAAATACGGGCCGGCTACCGAACCGTACAGGTCATCGTATATCTCGATGCATGTGCCATACCATCCTAATAACTTTTCTATTTGATTCAGCGAATAATTGCTATTCGGGTCAACATAAAACGACACGAGATTCGTGGAATACGCATGACGAGTAACTGCACCTTTATGCCCATTGTATGTTACCGAGCCGTGATCGGTAACGGTTGAATGTGATGGAGATGAAGACGGAGGCGGAGAAGACGAGACCTGCTCTACCGCAAGTGAAGATGCTCTGTCATTCCAGCCATCATTCACTAGCGTTTTGTCACTCGCCAGACGGACAAATGTACTCCCAGTAAAGTTATGGTGCTCGTAGAGAATAATACGGTACCCCGAAGGAACCTGCACCGATGAGATGCTATCATTCAGAACACCGCACGACTGTAACACACCAAGATTATATCTGCCCACGCCAAACCCCGCTGCCTTCCCCTCGTAATTAGTGTGCTCAAATACTTTTACCGGGCCGCTGCAACTACCCGACGGAGCTGTTGGCTCCGAAGAGCCCGAGGGTCCCGATGAGCCAGAGGACCCGGAAGAACCGGAAGAATCTGGCGGAGGTGATGATACATAGGGATTAAATGGATTAAATGACCGCGATGTCCGTGAATCCTGTGAAGGCCGTGACGAAGGAGGCGTTGATTGGGAAGCAGACGGAGCAGTATTTCCAGACCTCTGGAGCAGCAGATTTTGGATGAACGAAGTAAATGCAAGGTTTGATCCTCTGTCAAAGCGCGCATGCACAAACGCACCGGTAACAAATAAGAATGCCGCGAACAAAACAAGCAAGCGCGCTGGATTTGCGTTTTTCGTTTTCTCATGTGTTTTTCCCTTTTTCAGGAATTGAAACATTATGCCCATTGTACCTTATATAAACCTCCCGCAAAAACTCTTTCGGTGGATGTTGCTTAATCCATATTTTTTGAGCGCACGCATGTGCGCTTTTGTGCCGTATCCCTTGTGAATATCAAAGCCGTATTGCGGGTATTCGCGCGCAAGACGCATCATTTTTCGGTCACGCATCACTTTTGCCATAATGGAGGCGGCTGCTATTATCGGAATCTGCTTGTCTCCCCGTATAATGGTTTGTTGGTTTGCGTACTCCCGGGGCGCCTTGAGTCCCCCGTCCAGCAATACCCGCGCACTTTTTGAACCTATCCTGACATTCTTTTTTGCAATCTTTTTAAGCGAGCGCGAAATCGCAAGACGAGTCGCAGGCACAATGCCAATTTTATCAATTACCGCATGGCTTACGGATGATATCGCGTAAAACATTCTATTCCCGCGCGTATGGCCCTGCAACGCCTTAAACCATTCTTCGCGCTTGCTAACAGAGAGCGCCTTAGAATCCTTGATACCCACAAACAAGTTCTTTCTTTTTTGAGGCACTACAACAACGCCGATAGTAATAGGGCCCGCCAGCGGCCCCCGTCCTACTTCGTCTATGCCGATGAGATACTTTGCCATTGTTTTTATTATAGCACCCGTGCTATCCTCAAAAATGAATTTGAAAACACACTCGGAGAAACGAATGAAAAAATACACTGATGGGTGGTTTAATGAACAGGTAAAAAATCTTCCTCAAAATATGCAAGCTATGTGGGACAAGTGGGACTGGCCTCCGGAATCATTTGACCAGCTCCTGAGAGACGCAGAAAACCGCACGCGTATCGCCGCGTTTCTTACGGGTTGTAAACACGAAGACACCCTCATACAGAACATGATAGACATAGACGCCGCATTGCGTGAGGTCTACGAAGGAAAAATCCCCGAGGACACATACACGCTCCGCGGTATGATAAAAAAGGGTGTGGAAATATACGCCAAGACTTACGCAGAAAAACGTCTCTGCCACGATACGCTAACCCACATGGTCTGCTATTGCAACGGAAAATAAAACAAAAGAACCCGTATGGGTTCTTTTTTATTTGTATGCACTGTATTCTAGCGATAATCTATGGCAAATTTTGTGCTTGGGTCAAGAATCTCTTCTTCTTTCGAGAAATATACACGAACAACATCTTCGATAGTTCTCACTACGCCATCCGGCAAATCGTGTCTGGACTCCACATTGTGCGGGAGAGTAAACATCATCGGAGCAAAATCATCACAAACATGCTTTATTTTTGAGGTTCCGACAAAATAATACCCTCCACCATTTGAGTAAATCGTTACCGACTGCGCTTGTTCTGTCATATAAACACCTCTCAATATTTTTCTTTAAGCATCATACCCTATCTAGCGGGGAAACAACACACTCCCAAGAAGCTCCATATTTCGCCATTATTTTGAGTTTATAAAAAGTGTTTTGGGTTGGAGAAAGGTGGTACAATAAAATTCACCCATGTCCTTCGTCCACCTCCATGTTCATTCGCACTATAGTTTGCTAGACGGGCTCGCAAAGATTGACGAGCTTGTTCGTGAAGCAAAAGAACTCGGCATGCCCGCGCTTGCCTTAACCGACCATGGAAACATGTACGGGGCAATTGAGTTTTATAAAAAAGCGAAAAAGGCGGGCATTAAGCCTATCATCGGGATTGAAGCATATATCGCCGCCAGAAGCATGCAAGAAAAAGTCCACGGGGTAGACGACAAACGCTACCATCTTATACTCCTTGCAAAAAATGAAACAGGCTACCAAAACCTTTTAAAGCTTGTAACCCTTTCTAACCTTGAGGGCTTCTATTATAAGCCCCGCATTGATAAAGACGCTTTGCGCGCCCATTCCGAGGGCCTTATCGCGCTCTCCGCGTGCCTCACGGGCGAAATTTCGCGCGCTCTCCTTGCCGCAAAGCCCGACAAAGCCGAAGCCCTCGCGCGTGAATACCAAGACATTTTCGGCAAAGATAATTTTTATATTGAACTTTCCCACCACCCCAACATCCCCAATCATGTGGAGGTCCAAAACGGACTCAAAAAACTTGCAAAAAAACTTTCTATTCCCATGGTGGCAACGCAAGATGTCCACTACTTAAAAAAAGAAGACCGGCAAGCACAAGATATTCTCGTTGCAGTGCAGACTAACACCAAAGTAGACGACGAAGACCGTCTCACCATGAAAGAGGATGATTTTTCGCTTACTTCACCCGAAGAAATGCAAGCAGCATTCGCGGATACGCCCGAAGCAATCACAAACACGGTAAAAATTGCCGACCAAGTAGACTTAGAACTTCATTTGGGCAAAATTAAACTCCCCCACTTCGAAGTCCCCGAAGGCCACACGGTTGACTCGTACTTAAAAGAACTCGCCGAAGCGGGCCTTAGCAAACGATTCGGCGGCAAGCCGTCTAAAGAGGCGAAAGAGCGCCTCGCATACGAGTTGGATATCATAGAAAAGACAAAATTTTCTTCGTACTTTTTGATTGTGCAGGACTTTGTAAACTGGGCAAAACGAAACGGCATTGTTGTGGGGCCGGGCAGAGGGTCTGCGGCGGGTTCTCTTATTGCCTACGCTTTGAATATCACAAATGTCGACCCGCTCAAGTACGACTTACTTTTTGAGCGGTTTATGAACCCCGAGCGTATCAGTCCGCCTGATATTGATATAGACTTTGCAGACACCCGGAGAGATGAGGTTATTGAGTACGCCCGTCAAAAATACGGCGAAGACCATGTAGCGCAAATCATTACATTCGGAACCATGGCGGCACGCGCGGCAATCCGCGACACTGGCCGCGCGCTTGGGATGTCGTATTCCTTCTGCGACCAGATAGCAAAACTTATTCCGTTTAGCGTAGGCATGACGCTTGCAAAGGCGCTTAAAGCAAACCCCGAATTTGCAGAAACCTACAAAACAAATTTTGAAGCACGGAGACTCGTGGATTCCGCGCGCAAGTTGGAAGGCGTAGTACGGCACGCTTCGGTACATGCATGCGGCGTCGTTATCACCAAAGACCCGCTCTCCGAAACTGTCCCGCTCCAGTACGCCGTATCGCGTGGCACATCGGGTGAGACGCAAACCATCGTCACCCAGTACGAAATGCACACAATTGAAGACCTCGGTCTTTTGAAAATGGATTTTTTGGGACTTAAAAACCTAAGCATTATTGAAGAGGCCCTTAACCTCATAGAAACACGCACAGGAGAACGCATTGACATTGATGCAATCCCCATTGACGACGAACATACATTCACAACGCTTGCAGAAGGCCACACCGTGGGCGTGTTTCAGCTTGAGTCGGGTGGCATGACCCGCTACCTAAAAGACCTTAAGCCCTCAACCATTGAGGACATCATCGCGATGGTGGCTTTGTACCGCCCCGGGCCAATGGAACTTATCCCGTCATTCATCAACCGGAAACACGGCAAAGAAAAAATCACCTACCTTCATCCAAAACTCGAACCGGTCCTCCAAAATACATACGGCATCGGCGTCTACCAGGAACAAATGATGCGTATCGCGCGCGATTTGGCAGGCTATTCACTCCCCGAAGCAGACACCCTGCGCAAAGCCATCGGTAAAAAAATAAAATCTTTGCTGGACGAACAGCAGGAGAAGTTAATAGGCGGAATGATAAAAAACAAAATAGATAAAAAAACAGCAATCCAAATATGGGAGCTCTTCCCCCCGTTCGCGCGCTACGGGTTTAACCGTAGCCATGCTGCAGCCTATGCCCTTATCGCCTACCAAACCGCGTGGCTCAAGACACACTACCCTTTGGAATTTATGACAGCATTTATGAACGCGGACGAAAAAGATGTAGACCGCATCGCGTTCTTGGTAAAAGAATGTACAAGTTTGGGCATCCGTGTGCTTCCGCCTGATATCAACCGCAGTAACGCGGGGTTTACGCCTCAGCGGGACGGCGAAGAACTCGCGATACGATTTGGGCTGCGCACCATTAAAAATGTCGGCGCGAATGTCGTAGACATGATAATCCAGGAACGCGAACGGAACGGCCCATACCAGCGGCTCGCGGGACTCCTTGAACGCCTCCCGACAAAAGACCTGAACAAAAAATCCATAGAAGCGCTCGCAAAAGCGGGTGCCATGGATTCGCTCGGAGAACGCAATCAAATGCTTGAGAGTATGGAAACAATACTCACCTACCACAAAGAATCAAGCAGGGCAAAAGAACAAAACCAGCACTCGCTTTTCGGCATGAAAGGCGGTCCGTCTTATGCTCCAACACTACAGCTAAAAGATGTGCCGGCAGCGGCAATGGACGATAAGCTCCGCTGGGAAAAGGAACTTTTGGGGTTGTATGTATCAGGACACCCGCTGGACAAATTCCGCTCGCTTCTGGAAACAAAAGAGACGAACACCGATTTTGCGCGCACCCTCAAGGACGGAACCCCTATTGTCATTGGAGGCGTTGTTGAGAGCGCAAAAAAAATACTAACCAAGAACGGCGACCCGATGGCATTCATTTCTCTCATGGATCTCGCGGGCTCCATAGAGGTTGTCGTATTTCCAAACACGCTTAAATCATACGGTCATCTCCTTGAAGAAGACCGGGGCATCGCATTGAAAGGTAAAATATCCCACCGGAACGGCGAAGTAAGCATCATCGCCGACGGCATCAAGCCCATAGAACCTGCGGCATAAATAAAAACCGAGCGTTGTGCTCGGTTTTGTGTTTGTCTAGAAAAAATCTTTGTAATGGAAGCATGCCCATACCATACCAACAATCGTCAGAATAAACAGAGGCCAAAATATCAAATGCATAATGCTGGTCATGCGGTCGTGCCCGTCGTCTTCTTGCATCGCGCGCATCTCCTAATTAATTTGTTTGTTCTCTATGCACACGGCAAACGAAACAGGCATTACCATAGCAACAAGAATCGGATCCTTGAAGATATTACCCTCCTTTATCAATATAAAATTTGCTGGTAGTATAGTATTTATATGCTCAAAAATCAAACGGATATTGACCACATACGCCACTCCCTTGCCCACCTTTTGGCGATGGCGGTACTCAAAAAATTCCCAAAAGCAAAACTCGGCATCGGACCCACGATTGAAGATGGGTTTTATTATGATTTTGAGCTTCCAAAGCCCATACGCCCCGAGGACCTTAAAACTTTTGAAAAGGACATGCGTGACTTTATCGCCAAGGAGCTTTCGTTTACAGGCAAAAAGACAACCGCACCTACTGCCAAAAAAATGCTTGCTTTGCAGCCCTTCAAGCAAGAACTTATCAAGGATTTTGTGAAAGAAAAAAAACAGCTAACCCTTTACACGACGGGTGATTTTACCGATTTGTGCAAAGGCGGACATGTTAAAAATACAAAAGAGATAGACCCCAACGCATTTGCACTTACAAAGATTGCCGGCGCCTATTGGAAGGGAGATGAAAAAAATCCCCAGCTTACGCGCATCTATGGCGTTGCATTCCACACAAAGCAAGAACTTGATGAGCATCTCACGATGCAAGCAGAAGCAGAAAAACGCGACCACAAAAAACTCGGCCCGCAATTGGACTTGTTTACTTTTTCCGAACTTGTAGGCCCGGGGCTCCCCTTGTGGACCCCAAAAGGCACGCTTGTGCGCAACCTTTTGGATGACCGCGTATGGCAACTCCGTAAAAAACATGGATACGGGCAGGTAGACATCCCCCACATCACCAAAAAAGAACTCTACGAAAAAAGCGGCCATTGGAACAAGTTTAAAAACGAACTCTTCCGCGTAATCACCCGCGAAGGCCATGAGTTTGCAATGAAGCCCATGAACTGCCCGCACCATATCCAGATATACGCACGCAGACAATGGAGCTATCGCGAACTCCCCCAACGGTACGCAAATACCACTAAAGTATACCGCGACGAACAGACGGGAGAACTTGCGGGATTATCGCGCGTACGCGCCATTACTCAAGACGATGCACATGTATTTTGCAGAATGGACCAGGCAAAAGAAGAGTTTACAAAAGTATGGGACATTATCCATGATTTTTACGGTGCATTTGGGTTTGTGCTCCGTGTACGCCTGTCGCGCCACGACCCCAAAAACCCGAAAAATTATCTGGGTGACAAAAAGATATGGAACACGGCAGAGGCAACGCTCAAAGAGATAATTAAAGAAAAAAAGGTGAACGCCGAAGACGCTCCCGGAGAGGCGGCATTCTACGGTCCAAAGCTGGACTTTCTTGCAAAGGATTCGCTTAACCGCGAATGGCAGGTGGCGACCATTCAGTTCGATATGAATATGCCCGAACAATTTGATCTTACCTGCATTAACGAACAAGGAGAACGGGAACGCATCGTCATGATACACGCAGCAATCATGGGCTCTATTGAGCGCTTTCTTGCGGTTTTGATAGAACACACGGCAGGTGTATTTCCGTTTTGGCTCGCACCCGTGCAAGCAACCATCCTCACCGTAAACGATAAGGTGCTCCCCTATGCAGAAAAAATAAAACAGAAGCTGGAAGAAAAAGACATTCGTGTATCGCTTGATGCGCGAAACGAATCTATCGGCAAAAAGATACGCGAAGCGGAACTGGAAAAAACTCCGTTTAGTATCATCATTGGCGAAAAAGAAAAACAAGCGGAAAAAATTTCCGTCCGCGCGCACGGCAAAAAAGACCTGGGTGAAATGACCCTCTCGGTGTTTCTCGGACAGGCACAATGATAGTTATTCTCGGGCCAACCTCATCCGGCAAATCAGCCCTCGGCGTACGGCTCGCTAAGAAATTCAACGGCGAGATTATTTCTGCTGATTCCCGCCAAGTATACAAAGGGCTTGATTTGTCTTCAGGTAAAATAACCAAAAAAGAGATGGGCGGTATTAAGCACTACTGCATTGACGCGGTAACCCCCAAGACGCACTACACCGTGGTGCAATTCAAAAAACAGACGGCGCGCGCGCTTACAGAAATACAAGCAAAAGGAAAAACCCCGTTCGTTGTAGGCGGTACGGCATTCTACATAAAAGCGCTTACCGAAACTCCGACAATACCCGAAGTCCCCGCAAACTGGGCGCTTCGTCGCGCACTCGAAAAAAAATCAGCAGACGCGCTTTTCTTGATGCTTAAAAAGCTTGACCCGCGCCGCGCGCGCACCATTGAACAAAAAAATAAGCGGCGCTTAATACGCGCGATAGAGATAATAAAGACAACAGGCAAGCCGGTCCCTTTATTGAAGTCCGACTTCCGTAATTATGGAAGTCGGACTTCAATATTGTTTCTTGGGATAAAAATTGATAGAAAAATGCTTGAGAAAAAAATAACAAAACGCCTGGATGAACGCCTCCGCCGCGGCATGATACAGGAGATAAAAAAACTCCACACTCAAGGCGTCAGCTGGAAACGCTTAGACGAGCTTGGGCTTGAACCGCGCTGGGTAGCCCGATTTTTGCAAAATAAAATATCAAAAACAGATATGCGCAAACTTCTCTTGCGCGATATATTCCGCTTTGTAAAGCACCAATATACCTGGTGGAAAAAAGAAGAGCGCATCCATTGGATACGCTCTCAAAAAGAAGCTGAAACACTGGTTAAAAAGTTTATCTAATTATCGTGCGAAAACGGATCTTCTCCCTGCCGTTCACGCGCTTTTTCAAGCGCTTCTTTTACTTGTTCGGGGGTAAGTTCGCGCTCAAGCTCTCGCTCAAGCTCTTTTTTTGCCGCCTCTTTTTGTTCGTCACTATCAATCTTCTGGGGAGGCATGGTGCCTTGATCTTCGGGAAACGGCTGTGATGGATCGTTACTCATAGTGAAATAAGGTAATAATAATTATGAAATAAGTTTTTTCAGCAAGCCTTCTACAACCCCGGGGTTTGCAGAACCCTTGGTTGCCTTCATCGCTTGCCCCACTAAAAATTTGATGGCATTCTCTTTTCCGCTTTTAACATCCGCTACCGCATCGGGATTCTCCGCGATTACCTTTTGCACCATTACTTCCAATGCACCCGCGTCACTTACCTGCTTGAGCCCTTTTTCTTCCACAATCTGCGACGGGTCGCCATTCTCCTCAACCATCTGCAAAAGCACATCTTTTGCCACGCGCGAGGATATCTCTCCAGCATGCACCATTTTTATGAGTTCGGCAAAATTTTCAGGCGTAAGCAGTAATTCATTCCAAGAGGTGCCCTTTTCTTTTACTATACCCTGCAAATCGGATGTAAGATAATTCAACGCTATTTTTTTTATATCTTCTTTTTTAGCTTCGGGTGCCCATGAAAAAAGTTCCGACAACCCCGCTTCCAAAAACGCTAAAAAATGAACATCATCAAGCGCCATAATAAGCGCATCACCCGATAGACCGTATTCGTCTACAAGACGCTCACGGCGCTTTGCCGGCAATTCGGGGAGTCCCGCGCGGAGCACTTCTATATCAAATTCGCCATGCGGACGCACCGGCGGCAAATCAGGTTCCGGAAAATAGCGATAATCATGCGCCTCTTCTTTTGAGCGCTGAGAGAATGTTTTTTGTTTTTCCTCGTCCCATCCGCGCGTCTCCTGCGATACTTTTTCTCCCTTGTCTAAAACCTCCGCCTGGCGCTCTATCTCGTACGCTATCGCACGCTCAACTGCACGGAACGAATTAAGATTTTTCACCTCCACCTTTGTACCCCATTGTTCACCAGGCTTTGCAATGGAAATATTTGCCTCTATCCGCATATGGCCTTTTTCCATATCTGCGTCAGACGCGTCCAAATACCGCAAAATCCGCTGGAATTCTTCGGCAAACTCACGGACCTCCGCGGCATCCCCAAAATCAGGCTCCGTTACCATTTCCATAAGCGGAACTCCTGCGCGGTTAAAATCAACGAGCGTGCCGTCTTTTTCATGCACAAGCTTTCCCGCGTCTTCTTCTAAATGCACGCGGGTGATGCGTATCTCCTTGTTTGCCTTGGGCAGATAGAGTCTGCCGCGCTCCACAAAAGGATGCTTGTACTGCGATATTTGATATCCTTTCGGAAGATCAGGATAAAAATAGTTCTTGCGATCAAATTGCGAATACTCGGGTATTTCGCCCTCAAGTGCAAGCCCGATCCGCAAAATGTGGCGGATTGCCTCCTTGTTCGCAACCGGAAGCGTTCCCGGATGACCCATACACACGGGGCATACATTTACATTTGGATGGGCCTCAAACGGGTCATTCTTAGAATCACAAAACATCTTTGTCCGCATTTTGAGTTCGGCATGTATTTCGAGCCCGATAGTCGGTTGATATTCCATATAACTCCTATTATAATGGGAAAATATATCATTTTCAATTTGCGCTTTTCGCGCATAATTCATAAAAAATCATGCTATCGTACACCGAACTCACCAAAGGAACCGTCTTTGTTATGGACGGCGAGCCATACGAAGTCGTTGAGACGCAATTTGTCCGCATGCAGCAACGAAAGCCTGTTGTGCAGGCAAAGATAAAAAATCTTATAAGCGGCAAGGTTATCCCAAAAACACTTCACCAAAGTGATTCCTACGAAGAAGCTGAAATAGAAAAAAAAGAAGCAGTTTTTGTATATGAACACCGCGGAAAATTCATATTTCACGAACCGAACGACAAGAGCAGCCGCTTTGAGCTTGACGATGCAGCCTTAGGCGATCAAAAAAAATTCTTAAAACCAAATATGACCGTCACCCAGCAGATATTTCGTGAAAAAGTTATTGGCGTAGTGCTCCCTATCAAAGTGGAATATCTCGTAAAAGAGGCGCCTCCGAACATCAAGGGGGATACGGCAACCGGAGGCAACAAGCTCGTAACGCTTGAGAATGGCTTGGAGATTGCGGTACCCATGTTCATAAACCAAGGAGATACCATACGAGTGAACACCGTAACCGGACAATATACCGAACGAGCGGAAAAGAAATAAAAAAAGCCTCGGCACTACGCCGAGGCTTTTTGTTTTCTCAATACAAAATATTTATTATTTTGTCAACGCCCCATAATTTCCCATTTGTCTACATATCGCAAGGTTTTTTTGCGTGATACAATAAAAAAAGTTCATTGCCAAAAGTCCACCCACGCACAAAGTGGCGGGACAAGGAGACAAATATGCGAGAAAAAACACTCTTTTTGCGCTGGCTGCTTTTTACAACGCTTGTGCTCCTCGGTGTTGTTATCCTCCACAGAATGGGCATATTCGCCTATATAGCAAATGCTGATGTAACAAAATTAAGCTTTCTCATTATGCTTATATTTTTTGCGACGACGCTCGTATGCGGTCATGTCGCATGGCGAATGGGTAACAGCCGCCCCTTCCCTTCCGATAAAAAAGAGTATGAGGGCGCAAAAATAGCTGCCGCAAAAGAAGAAACGGACGAGCTGGCACTAAAAATAGACGGCATCTGGTTCAACGCGGATATATGCGAATACATTGGGCTCGGCGGAACCATCCTCGGTTTTCTCTTTTTATTCGTAAAGGGAAATATCTTGGACCTAAAACTGGAAGACCTAAAACAGCTCTCTCAGGTAATCTGGAGCGGCTCGGGTACCGCGCTTCTCACAACTATCGTGGGACTCACCTCAATGGTCTTGCTCAAAATACAAGCACACGCCCTTGAGATAGCGCTTAGAAGGAAAAGCAGAAAATGAAAAGACGAAAATACTTCACCCGCACGGCATTTTTTGATCTGCTCTTCAATATGCTCTTGGTGTTCGTGGTGCTTTTTATCCTTGCGATACTCCAAGTAAATCCAGAGGAAGAGAAAAAACAAGACGGCATCAAGCTTGATGAAAAATTTCTCATTCTCGTTCAGTGGGGCGATGATCTTGACGATGATGTAGACACATATGTAAAAGACCCGAAAGACCATATTGTTTATTTCAAGCGGCGCGAAGACGGCTTTATGTATCTCACCCGCGATGACCTTGGCCAGCGAAATGACAGAGTGAGAAAAGAAAACGGCGAAATAGTCATGGTAAAAAAGAATGAGGAACGCGTCTTGTTCCGCGGCATTGTCCCGGGAGAATATGTGGTAAATGTCCATATGTATTTCAAAAAGAGCTTTTCTCCCGTCTCTGTTACCATAACGCTCTTTAAGCTAGAGGGCTCTGACACCGAAGTGATATCCAATACCGTGCTTCTGAAACACAACGGCGACGAAAAAACGGCATTCCGGTTTACGCTTGATGAAAACGGAAATGTTACCAATATGAACAATGCGCCCATGTCTATTTATGAATTTGAGGCACGCAGAGGAGGCAGATAATGTCATCTATCGCAGCAACAATACTCTTATTTGCGTTTATCACAGCGCTTCTCTTATGGATTCTCGTGGGAGTGCACGGCAAGTGGCTCATAAAAGCGCTCCTCATCGTAGCCATTCTGCCTGCCGGTCTCTTTATATGGAACAGCATTGAAAGTTCCCAAGGATGGTCAACACCCAAAGAACCGCCGAATAAATTTTTATTTCTGAGCAGCGTTGTCCAGCAGCCCGACAAGAAAACAGGATTTAAAGGAGCGATATTCATCTGGCTTACTGAATATTCCGACGGCACAGAAGCACCAGAGGAACCTTCTTTCTTTTCTCAGATCATGTCTCTATTTACGTACCGCCCCGCGAACGAACCGCGCGCCCATAAGCTCCCGTATTCAAAACAACTTGAGGAACAAGTTGGGGAAGCAATGGAACGCCAAAGACATGGGATTCCGACTGTTGTGGAACACAACAAAGGAAAAGCGGACGGAAATAGCAACAAAGACGGAAATGATACCGGGGAAGACGGCATGCCTTCAAACGAAAACTCAGAAGGATCGTATAGCGATTACGAACAGGAATTTATGTTCTACCCGCTACCCCCTCCGAAATTTCCTCCCAAAATACCTGCATTATGAAAAATAAAAGTCTCAAGACTAGTCTTGAGACTTTTTTATTATTTAAAATCGACATGTTCTATAGCGGGAGTGCATGCATACAAAGATTCTTCTTCCTCTTCGGTAAGACCCAGAACACGCGCAAGCACATGTTCAATTTCGTGCCCGACCAATTGGCCTGATTCGTTAACCCATATAGCTATGTGTCCATCAAAAGAAGAAGTAAGACCATCCGTATGCTTTTTTAGCAAACATGCGTCCTTATCAGATAATATGATTTTAAAATTCTCGCTTATTGTTCCTTCCAATATGCGGGAATGCGGTATGTTCTCCTCCGAATTATTCTGCTGGGCAAAAGGAATGCCCAGGGAATCAAAAAACATATCGGGGGGGTACTCGTCGGGGTACTTTTCTGCGAGCTCTTCGTCAGTCATTTCAGAAGCAGAAGCATCAGACGACATGCCTGTTATGTTTATAGAAGGACTTGTTGTCCCATCGGGACTCCATTTTTTTGCCGGCTCTATGGTAATCATGATATCCGCGTCCAACTTTTTCTCCGCACAGCGTAGAACATTCTGGTACTGCATATCTATGCCCGCAAGAACATTGTCCGTTATCTGCCAGGTTCCGGAATCATCGGTGTATACGCCAAAACCAAACGGCGTACGCTGGAAAGAATCCGAAACAGGCATAGGCGGCTCATCGAGCACATAGCTGCATATACCAAACAATCCTCCGCATCCAAGAGAAAAGAAAAATGCACAAGAAAACAAAGCTGATGTTACTGCAAAAAAGGCAAACCCCCAATACAAATCTTTTATATTCTTCACCGCAAAACCTCCCTTCTCAATGTTCTTTCGCCCGTAAACATATCACAAAACAACAAAAAAATAAAGAGCCGAGGAAAATTTCCTTGGCTCTTTTTGTTTAGTAATTTAGTGAGTCTTGAATGTCTTCAGGCAACTCGGTTACCCCAAGACGCTCGCGCTCTTCTACCCAGCGGTATACGCTCGGCAAAGCATCGCTAGACGCTTCTGCCGCCTCTGGCATCTCTTCAGAGTAAAGAGTAGAGAACGGGTTATCGATGATAGGGTCTTGCGCGGATGGAGGATTTTGCATGGACACTATTCTGTCTCTGTTGAGGCCCACCCACGAACCGCCGCCTGGCTGTGCGTCGTTTGATGTCTTCTCTTTTTTGTCATAAAACATCAGAAAATCCGCGGGAGTTCCCCGAATTGCATACGGATAGTCCCAGAAGTTTGCGAAGTTGTACAGGCCGTCGTTATAGGAATAAAACAGTATACGCTCCCGGTTGCCGTTTATCTTAACCGTGAACATATTGGCAAAACCCACCGCATAGAATCTCGGGAATGTGTCCGTAAAAAACTCTATCCGTTCATGTGCGCCCTCGCGCGGGTCATCTTGGCCCTGAGGACAGTGATTTCTGTTAAAAAATCTACGCTCATGAATAAGATCAAATTCCCCGGTAATTTGATTACGGAGAAAAGCCTTGTTCGCGTAAATATTTTCCTGTGGGCCTTCTCTCACCCATCGGGTCACAACACGAGCATCAATCGCCCACACCTTGCCCCTGCGCAAATCCGGAACAACTTCATGACTCTTTACCTCATACACATACGCCTCGCGGAAATCCTCATCCATACCCGCGTAGTACTGCCAGAAGCGTCCGCACTGTTCAATGTCTTCGAGACGGACTCCTTGTTTATCACAACTCCACTCAAATATCGCAAAAGCGACATTTGTACGCGGGTCTTTACTGTTGCTCGGATGAGAATGAACAACAATCGTCTCAAAACCGTCCGGCTGCAAAGGAATTATCTGATACACGACGCCGCTTGAAACAGCGTTCTTGTCGCGGTCAGAAAACAAAAATGTTCCGTTCCTTACAAGAGACTGCTGCGTGTTGTTCGGTCCGCACGCCTCGGGTTCTTTGTTTTTCCCCGCATGCGCCGGATAAAAAGAAAATAGCGCAAATAGTATAGCCATCACTGCTATAGACCGTCTCATATGCAGAACCTCCTAGTTTGGTTTTTTTAAAATACAGTATCCTATTTTGTTCTAAATTATAATACAAAATAATAAAAAAGTCAACAAATACGCCCCCTATAAACGGCTCACACGGGGGTGTGAGCCGTTTATTACAGCCCCCGCAAACCCTAGAAAAACCTCCAATTCTGTTGTACAGTATAAGGCAATGAAACGGATTCCATTTCTTTCGTTTGTCCTCTTTCTTGGGGATATTCTGCTTTTTTACGGAGCGCTCGCGCTTACTCTCTTTTTGCGCTACCAAGGGGATAGTTTTGCGGCGCACTGGGAACTGCACAAAGCGCCCTTCACCATTCTTCTCATCCTATGGCTGTTTGTTTTCTATATTGGCGGGCTTTACGAACGAAAATCACTCAAAGCAACGGCGGCACTCCAAGAAAAGATAATCCGCAATATCATAGCCGGAGGTATTATCGGCGCATTTCTTTTTTATCTCATCCCCTACTTTGGCATTGCCCCGAAAACAAATCTCCTTATCCATATTATCCTGGTCACGCTCTTCCTAAGCGCATGGCGTTCAATTATCGCACGCTACCTTGCGACATCACTCAGAACAAAAATTCTTTTTTTCGGTGCGTCGTCCGATGCGCTTGACATGATGGAATATCTCAACGCAAATCCCCAGCTTGGGTTTGAGCCCGCGGGAGTTATGACCACGAACGAAAAAATACTTTCTTTGCAGTCCGTCAAAACTTTTTCTTTTGATAATCATCTCACCGATATCATACAGCGCGAAAAAATAAATTTGGTAGTCGCGTCAGCCGACATAAAGCAAAACGAAGCGGTTGTGCGTATGCTTTATCAAGTACTCCCGCTCGGCATTTCGTTTATGGACTTCCCTGCATTTTATGAATTCATTACCGGGAAAATACCGACATCCCTGATTAACGAAGCATGGTTTTTGGAAAACCTCGCTCAGCTTAAAAACAACTTTAATGATGTCATCAAGCGCGCGCTTGATGTAGTGCTCGCACTTATCGGAACGGCGCTCACTATACTGCTTTTTCCGTTTATCGCGCTTGCGATAAAAGTAACAAGTCCCGGGCCAATTCTTATCCGCCAGGTCCGCATTGGGAAAAATAAAAAAGAATTTACACTCGTAAAATTCCGCTCCATGATCGCCCTCTCAAAAGACGGGCTTGCCGAAAAAGAGGGCTCGCCAATATGGGCAGAGCACAAAGACCCGCGCATCACCCGCATAGGAAATTTTTTGCGGAAAACTCACCTAGATGAGCTCCCGCAAGTATGGAATATACTAAAAAATGATATTTCGGTAGTGGGGCCCCGCCCGGAACGCCCCGAGATCGTTACGCGTCTTGAAGACATGATACCGCACTACACCATGCGCCATTTAATAAAGCCGGGGGTCACTGGATGGGCGCAGATAAACATGCCACAGATGTACGCGGGCTCCGTAGAAGAAACCCTTGAAAAGCTCCAATACGACCTCTACTATATAAAACACCAAAGCCCCGTGATAGACATTTCTATTATCTTAAAAACTATCTTGCTTACGCTTACCCGCCGCGGGCGTTAACCATGACTGCATCTCCTAAAAAGAAAAAAATAATCCTTGCCATAACCCGCTCCCACTGGGGCGGAGCGCAACGCTATCTTTACGATATAGCTACTCGCTTGCCCAAGAGCGGGTATGCGGTGCAGGCCGTCATGGGAAACGAAGGCCTGCTCCCCGAGAAAATGCGCAAAGCAGGCATTCCCGTGCATACATTTGCTACAACACGCAGAGTTGGCATTATCCAGGAGCTCAAGACATTTGGAGCGCTTTGGAAGCTTTTCCGCAAAGAAAAACCTGATATCGTCCACTTAAATAGTTCTAAAATGGGGGGTGTGGGAGCGCTTGCAGCGCGCCTCGCCGGTGTTCCGCGCATAGTCTTTACTGCGCACGGCTGGGCATTCCATGAGGAACGCCCGTTCTGGCAGAAGCACCTGATCTATCTTTCGTCGTGGGTGTCTTCTCTTATGCACCACAAGATTATCTGCGTATCTGATTACGATAAGCGCGCGGCAAAAAAACTTCCGTTTGCGGACAAAAAAAGTTCCACGATAAAAAATGCCATCGTAGAACCCGAATTTATTGAAAAAACAAAAGCGCGCGCTTATTTTAAAAAGGAATACGGCCTAGCGCCCGCGCCCCGCTCTGTATGGATAGGAACGATTGCGGAACTCACGAAAAACAAAGGCATCCCGCATCTTATACGCGCACTCGGGCGTATCCCTGAGCGAAGCTGGACATGCATTATTATCGGCGAAGGAGAAGAGCGTGAAGCGCTTGAAAAAGAAATACGGCGCTTCGGTCTTGAAAACAACATCATTCTTGCGGGGCACATCGATACTGCGTCCTCACTCTTAAAAGCATTTGATATTTTTATACTCCCCTCGTTAAAAGAGGGATTTCCGTATGCGCTTCTAGAAGCAGGCTCAGCAAAACTCCCGGTTATCGCTTCTGAGGTAGGCGGCGTACCCGAAATCATCCACGGCGGAAAGACAGGGCTTTTAGCGGCAGCCGGGGATGAATTTACGCTCACAAATCATATACAGATGCTTATGGATAACGCGGCACTGCGCACCCACTTCAGCGAAGCGCTTTACGAAAAGATACAAAAAGAATTTCGTATTGAACAGATGTTTGAACAAGTACAGAATATATATAAAAAATAAAAGCGTTCCGATATATCGGAACGCTTTTATGAATTCTCGTTTTTTACTACTTTCCCGATGACCTCTATAATATGGGTGCGCTTTCCCCATTCTCTCGCTTCTGAAAGTGTTGGGGTTAATATATCGTACCTATATTTGTATCGGCTATTGGTTCTGTCTGCTACAAGAAATATCCTGTCATCAATTTTCACAAGCGTCCCTAATGGCAATTCGTTCGTTGCCACAATGGGGAGATTTGTTTTGCAAAAATTGATGCCGGTATGAGGCGTAAATGCACCTTCGCATGGACGATCGTTCGTCTGCTCGGGCACTGCATTATATGCAGTAACAACACGCTTACTCAGCACCGTGGGCGACTCATGCTCAACAGGAACATACTCAATGCCCTCCTTTTTTAATTGCTCCCCAATCTCTCCGAGCGGGTCGCCATTTTCTTCTATCATCTGCTCCTCGGCATACGAATTAGTGACTACCAATGAACCCACATAATCAACCGCAGAGCTAAAAAATGAAGAAGTAAAAAGAAGCGGAATAGCGACAGAAACCAGAAAAGTCGGCCTCTTTTGCCTATTCATGGAGACATCTCCTCCTTTTTTGGTTTTTTGAATATTTTTTTCCATATGGTTTTTGTCCTTTGTTATAAGAACAATTCATACCACACGGAAAAGACTAAAAGAACCACCGTTGCGAATGATATCAGAAAATAAATCATTTGTCAAGTCTTTTCCTTAAAAAATGGCTCATTTTTGAGCATTTTCCGACAATTGACACCCGCCTGTAAAATAGCTCTAAAAACCGCCCCATACAGGGAAATTGCCCTAAAATAAGATATAATAAGGCAAGACAAAGTACTTTAAAAGGAGCAAGCCATGGCAAAAACGCCCCCTTCAGAGAAGGCGAAAGAGCTCTCAAGGGAACACTCTGCCGCAGAATTAAAAAAAACGGACAAAATAAAGCCCGCCCCCGAGCACGAAGGAGCACGCAACCACCACATAGCCGAAAACACGATGAAAGAAGCAGTGACTCTGGCAATGGAGAACCTTTACATCCCCAGGGGCGTGAAAAAAGAACCAACCGCCCTAAAAAGCAAGTGGGTGCGCAATTCAGCAATAAAACACTACGATACCGTATTCCCCGAACAGCTAAACCCGAATGGAACCATCCATGGCGGCCAGATCATGAAAAAAATGGATTTAGCATCAAGCATATCCGCACGGCTCCATGTGGGAAACGCCTATTGCGTTACAAAAAGCACGGACGGTTTTGATTTTAAGGCGCCCGCGTTTCTTGGGGACATTCTTGTGTACAAGGCCTCAGTAAACCGCGTTTGGGGTACTTCCATGGAGGTAGGCGTCCGCGTAGATGCCATAAGCCCTATGAGCGGCAAACAATGGCATATTTGCTCAAATTACTTTACCTATGTCGCACTTGGTGCAGACAAAAACAAGGTGTCCATCGGTCCGGTAATTCCAATAACAAAGGCAGAAAAACGCCGATTTAAAGAAGCCGGGGGAAGACGCAAAAAACGGCTCCAAAACAACAAAAAATAATGATAAAAGGGCCTTATTTGGGGCCTTTTTTATATTTGACTTTTTAATATAAATATGATATAATTAACCTTAGAAAATAAATAAAACCCTGCCAGCGCTCTTCGAGCTCTGGCGAAACGAGGAGGTATTTAAAAATGTTTCAGACACCGGCAACTACGACAACGCCGTTCACTCCGTCCTATGCGCACCTTGTCCATACGAGACACCTTGCTCTCCCGTTGGAAGACCTTAGGGAGCTAGACAAGGAATTTGATAACCGCACCATAGCGCGCGCGGAACGCAACGAGAACGGCTCCTACAATGTGCTGGCATTCGACCAGGTTGTGGAACAGAACAAATCGGAGAGGCAAGCAGAAAGATCCGTCACTTTCTACAACAGCTGGTACCACAATAGCTCGTTACACCTCTAACTAACAAAAGCCCGTTATTTTCATACGAAAGTAACGGGCTCGTTTTTTTTATTACATCTTATCAATAAGACTAAAATAGAGAAATACCTCCAAGAGCTTCCCTATTCTCAGGATGACCCGGATGATCAGGATGATAAGTCCGATGCTCAGCGCAAGACGGAACCAATGCTCGCGGGTATGAGGTACTTCGTAAATCTCCATACCTAATACGACGGTGTGGGTGTAAACTCCGCTCCAATGCCAAATGTATTCTGAAGCACGGCAACCAGCCCCCACACAGCGGCCATAACAAAAAGAGTGATGATGCCGTAAGTAATATAGTTCTTTGCGCTCGCAAGCTTTACCTCATCCCCTGCGGCAGTGATATACGAAATAACTCCCCACAAAAACACAACGGAGCCGAGCGCCATGATGATTATCACAAGATAATTAAAGATATACACAATCTTGTAGATAATATCAGAAATAAGCGAACCGCTCTGCGCGTAGGCGAAAACGGGAGCAAAAGCACTTACGACCATCGCTATTTTTTTGAAATTGTTCATATATGTTTATTGTACTACGAAAAATAAAAAGAGGGCTACCGAAGCAACCCTCGTCATTAACATTTAGATTCCATCCGAAGATTGAATGTCATTAGAATAATGCTACCCAATCCGAATTTCGAAAAACAGATATATCGCCGTAAGAGCCAAAAAGGTTGCTGCGGAAATAATAATCGCATTAAAAGCGGACGGATATATTGGATAGCACATACATCTCACACAGCTTTTGCGAAAATGCGGCTCGCAAAAAGCATCTTTTAGCTTTTCCCCCATTTGTTCTCTATGTATTCTCAACGCCTTTTCAATGGTTAGTGCTTGGACTCGCATATCTTCCTCCGAATTTTTAAATTTACTCAGGTGGATTATAACATATATTTATTAGCCTGTCAATATATTATGATATAAACTTTTTCAGCAGCCCAAAATCCTTTTTAAGCGTATCCATCTCGCTCCCGTTATAAAGGGCAACTGCGGGGTGATAGAGAGGGAGAATTCTTACCAAGCCGTACCTTGCTTTTGCCTCAAACACCTTGCCGTGCATCTTGCTTATGGATTGGAGCTCGGATTCAAGCCCAAACTTTCTCATAATATAACCCATAGAAAACCGCCCAAGTGTTGCGATGACTTTCGGCTGAATGATGTCTATCTGCCTATCCAAAAACGGCGCATATAGCTTTATTTCTTCAGGCAGAGGGTCCCTATTTGATGTGGGACGGTCTTTTACTACATTGGTTACATACACCTCTTTTCTATCAAGCGAAATGGACTCTAAGAGCTTATCCAGCACATTGCCTGCCGCACCACAAAAAGGCCTGCCTGTTTCTGCTTCGTTCTTGCCAGGCGCCTCTCCAATAAACATAATGCGGGCGTTATGGCTTCCCTCACCTATCACAGGAAGAGCCTTATTTTTTATCCGCTCTTTGTACAACGGAGATTCTTTAAGATTCAGCACCTCATCTTTGATTTTACGCATTTCTTCGGTGCGATTGTCGTTTTTCATGTTTTCATAATACCACAAACGACCCGCCGGAAGCGGATCGTTTGAAAAAGTGTTGCGGGGGCCGGAATTGCACCGGCGTCTGGAGGTTATGAGC
>Ga0066639_10000596_pt1 | contig 31658 bp, 33 predicted proteins | sample CryGeyCG2114_010_2_FD_59504 | JGI IMG/M metagenome (GOLD analysis project Ga0066639, IMG submission 59504) | Groundwater microbial communities from aquifer - Crystal Geyser CG10_big_fil_rev_8/21/14_0.10 | ecosystem: Environmental > Aquatic > Deep subsurface > Groundwater | place: USA: Utah...
CATTAGTTTTTCAATGCCGTACACCTTCTTGTTAATTCTATGGTCGGTAATTCTATCATCCGGATAGTTATAGGTTCGTATTTTTTCACTTCTATCTGCCGTTCCTATCTGAGCTCTTCTTACTTCCTCAATGTCTCCTACCTCCTTTGCTCTTTGAAGCTCATAAAGTTTGGCTCTTAACATCGTCATTGCTAACTCTCGGTTAGCGTGTTGAGTTCTCTCAACTCTACAGGAGATGACGATACCTGTTGGAAGGTGGTTTATTCTTACTGCTGTTTCCACCTTATTCACGTTCTGTCCCCCAGGACCTCCGGCTCTAGAGAAGGTTACCTCTATTTCACTATCTTTAATAACTACTTCTTTTGGATCTATCTCTGGAAGAATGGCAACGGTAGCGGTTGAGGTATGAACTCTTCCCTGCTTTTCGGTTGCTGGTATTCTTTGAACTCTGTGAACTCCAGACTCCTGCTTTAGCTCTTGATAAACCCCCTCACCTCTAATTCTGGCAAAAAAGCTCTTATATCCTCCTAGGTCGTTTTGGTTAAAGTCCACAATATCAAACCTCCAGGTTTTCATCTGAGCATATCGCTGATACATTCTCGCTAGGTCAGCAGCAAAAATACTCGCCTCATCTCCACCAGCTCCAGCCCTTACTTCTAAAATTACTTTGTTTATATTTTTTTCCATATGGTTATGATATACTATTTATAAGGTCTTTTGAAGGAAAGTCAAATATATTTATACATGGCACACGTTATTTTAACTGTAGATGATGAGATAGATTTTCTTGAAGTAATTGGCACTAAGCTTGAGAGCAGTGGTTTTAAGGTTCTTACCGCTCAGGACGGAGAAGAAGCGATACAGATTGTTAAGAATGAAAAGCCAGACTTAATTTTAATGGATGTACAGATGCCAAAGATGGACGGAATCCAGGCTGTGATTGAGATAAAGAAAGACTTATCCCTAAAAGATGTTCATGTAATCTTTCTAACCAATCTTGGTGATGCCTGGCCTAGTGTTAGTGATATTAACAAAAGGTTTGCTCAACAGATTGGAGCTGACGACTACTTTAAGAAGGGTGGTGACCTTAATCAGTTAGTAGATAAGATAAAACTTATTTTAGGATGAGTATGGACGTTAAGAGGATTTTAATTGCTGATGATGATGCAGACTTTAAAGAGATTTTGTCTGCAAAGTTATTAGGAGCAGGATATGAGATTGCTGAGGCTAGTGATGGTCAAGAGGCGATTGAAAAGGCTAAAAGCCTTAAACCCTCACTAGTTATTATGGATATTCAGATGCCAAATGTTAATGGTACTGAGGCGGTTTTAGAGCTTAAAAACTCCCCGGAGACAAAAGATACCAAGATTGTCTTCTTTTCTAACTTAGTTTATCCATGGCCTGGGGTTAAGGGTGAAAACGAGAGTGTTGCTACTCAACTAGGAGCAGTTACCTTCTTAAAAAAGAGTGAGGAGTTAGATGTTATTGTAAAGAAAATTAACGAACTATTAAATGAATAAGAATATTTTAATCAGTGAGGTGTTAAAGTTTGGTTGGCTTAAGACCAAACAGAACTTCTGGATGTTAGTAGCAGTTTCATTATTAATTATCCTTCCACAAATCTTTGTTGATGTTTTTGTCAGAAATAATGAAATTTCTAAGCCCATCCTTAGTATCCTGGTAAGCCTTTATGGAGTTTTAGTTAGTGCGGGATCTGCTTATATTGGTTTAAAGATTGTTGATGGAAAACCCTTTGTACTGAATGATCTTTTTTCTCAGGGTAAGAAGTTCTTAAGTGTGCTAGCTGCCTCACTAATTGCTGGAGTATTGATTCTTGTTGGTCTAGCTCTATTTATAATTCCAGGACTTATCTTAATGGCTCAGTTTTTCTTTATAATATTCCTGATAGTGGATCAGGACCTAGGACCGATTAACTCTATTAAGAGAAGCGTAGCAATAAGTAAGGGTTGTAGAATGAGCATCTTCTTCTACATCCTTGTATCACTTGCTTTGAATATACTGGGAGTAATTACGATAGTTGGTCTCTTTGTTACAGTTCCAGTAACAATGATTGGTCAGGCCTACATCTACAGAAAGTTTATCCAGGCCCCTACCCTAGAAGTTCTTGCTGAGCAAATCTAATTGCCAGGATAAGCTTTCTTCTAGAAGATGAATGCCTAGTGTTCTTAATCTTCTCCTTAAACTTTACCCCGGACTTTATTGAGAGTTTTAACAGCCTGGTGTATGAGAGCTTTTCTAGTTCCATGCTAGCTATTCTACTCAATATTCTCATGTTGTCAACTCTTGACAATACCTTACTGGTTTGCTAGGCTTACTAGTATATGACTAACAAAACAATTGGTGTTGGTAGTCGGGTTAAATTAAAGCTAGAGGGTCAGATAATGACACTACTCATTGATGATCCATTAGTTTGTAAGGAGGAGTGTATATCTCCTTACTCCCCTGCTGGTATATCTTTAATTGGTAAAACAGCTGGTGAGGTGGTTAGTTATACAATTCTAGATAAGGAGATTAAATTAGAGATTAGAGAGGTGGCTTAGTTAGTCGCTTTTTTTGTTTCTAGCTTAGCTCTTTTAAGGAGTTTATATTCTTATAGTGAATTCCTTTAATTCCAAAATCTATAGCTCCTTTAATGTTTTCTATATTGTCATCGATAAGTATACAGTTTTCCTTTTCTTCTCCAGACCTCTTAACGGCATATTCGTAAATTCTTAAATCTGGCTTAACGTATCCTACCTCTGCTGAGTTAACTATAAACTCATAAAATCTAGGGGTGTTTAGTTTTGTTAGTGGAACTTCCACATCTTTAAAATTATTGGTTAATAAAATGTATCTGTACTTCGCTTTATTTAATAGTAGAAAACTAATCAGCTTTTCATTCAAAATCTCAGAGCCCCAAACCTTATTCTGTCCTTCCACTATACATTTTATTTTATCCTTATTTAGTCCTTTATTAACTAAAAACTCCTCAAGAGTGATTTTCCCACCTAGGTAAGCAGTTTTCCTAAATTCTTTGATAAGAAGTAGGTGATCGATAATTGGTTTTTGGTTTCGTAACACCAGTACTCCTCCAATATCTATAAATAGGACTTTTTTCATACTTCTATTATAAGGTCTTTACTATTAAATTTGCCTAGTGGGGTAATTGGGCTAGCTTTTTTGACAACAAGAGCATAGTCAAATCCTTTTGCTCTTGTTTTTATTATGCCCTCTTTCTTTATTCTTGATTTTTTAACTTCTCTAAGGCCTATATTAAAACAGGTTCCAGATCTATAAATCAACCTTATTGAAACAACCTTATCATTTCTTAGTTGATATAAGGCAGGTATTCTTTTTTTATCAAAAACTTCTTTTCTAGCATGAAACTCACCCAATATGCCAACTGCTTTTTTATCTTTCTTTAACTTATTCATCTCCTTTCTAATGTTCTCTCCCATCCACTTGTCTCTTTGGTTTGGCTTTGAGTTAATGTGTTTTTCTCCAAAGATATCTACACAAGCAATCATAATCTTATTCTTTTGCTTCATATTAACTTCTCTAAGCCAGTGTAAAAATTGAAAGAACTCCTTAGATAATCTGCCATCAGCTGATATTTTAAAGTTCCACTTTAACCAATTGATCGAGCGTTTTCTTCCTAATATATAGTTGTTTAATTCTGACTCGTGCTCAATTGGGAATTCTAAAATTAAGGTTTGGAGAATATCCTTATTTTCATCTATAACTTTTTGCAAGATTTCTAGATTTTCCCTTATTCCATGAGTTTCTCCAAAAAATATTGCCTTTTTTTCTTTTAAACTTTTTCGGATTTTCATTCTTTCAATATATATTAAACAGTGCTCCTTATAAAGGAGCTACTATAGATAATAAACAATGTTACCCAAACTCTTCCGTATAGCTAAAAAGTCGGTTACCACGATGCTATATAAGTATACTAACAACGACATATTGTGTTGTCAATATTTGACAATATAATTGTTTAGTGATACTTTTTAGTTGGTCGAGTAGAAGGTTCCTTAACAATAACAAATATAAAGGAGAGAATCATAGACAAAAAACATCCTGTTCCAGAAGAATACCATTGGATGTTTTCTATTGGAAAAATCGACAGACGAGGTAATGTCATAGATTTCAAGACACCACCAGTCATTGTTGATTCGTTAATATCCATAGAAGACTACAAAAAACTCATCTTTGACGAACATGTTCCTGCAGAATGTTTGCCGGTAAGGTACTTTGAAGCCAAGCAATTTATCGTGCTTCGTCCTACCGCCTTGCTTTATCGGACATACATCAGAGAAGAGTTAGAGAAATCTGGCATACAGATAGAAGAAGAGCTCGAGCTTGATAATTTTATGAAGTTTGCTGACTCTATCTATTTGCTAAATCCAGAAATTCCATTTCACTGGAAATGGAGAGTCATCATGAGAGTGCTTCACCATACTGGTTTTCAGGATCAAAACAACGCAGTTGTTTTTCTCCTTAAAAACTGCAAGAAAGGCACGAATGTAATGGATGTAAAAAAGCATTTACGTGCTAACATGGGCGAAACTCCTGTGTTAGTGCGTTATGTTAATAAACCAGAAATTGCTCTGGGAATGCACCATCTACACTCTCCTGATTCTGAAAGACTTGCAATCGAGTACAATACGCTCATGCACGCCAAACACAAAACATCTGTGTTTGCCAAAACCACCTGATTAACTTACGAGTTGATTAGGTGGTTCTCTTTTCCAAAAAGTCAATAATTTTATCTACTGTTTCTTTTGGTGTTAAATTTTTTGTATCAATTCTAAAACCAAAAGAAAGGTCATTAATCCCATTTTGATAATGATGAGTAATTCTCTCTCTTTCCCAATCATTGAGCTTTCTTTCTCCTCTGTCAGTTAAGGCAACTTCTAAGCCCGGATCTATTGTAAAAAATATAAAATTTGAATTTTTTAATTTAGAATTCTTCTTTTCATTTATTGGATATACCATAATTACTCCGTGCCCTCTTTTATTGTAAATCTCTACAATCTCTGATGCTATATCGTAGTTTAGCTTAATATATTCATCAAATTTCATAAATTGATTTACATATTCTGAAAATGAATCAAGTTCAATAACAGCCATTTTGAGTTTTTTACTTAGCAGTCTTGATACTGTGCTTTTCCCACTATTTATACTACCTGAGATCCATATATTTTTCATAAATTATTTAATCTTAAGCTTAAAGGTTTTGTATACATCTATCATTCGCCCCAATACTTCTTCCTTTGTTTTACCCTCAACCTGTATCCACCCTGCGCAACTCGTATATTGCCTTTTCGGCTCTAAGATATCTCCTATATTATAACTAACATCTCCACTAATTACACCTGTTAATTTTTCTAAATCTTTATAAGATGTAATGTTGGCCACTATACCTTTTTTGATTGGTAAAAACATATCACCAACGCATTTATTACCACCTAACTTTAGAAAAATTTTTCTGCTTATCATGATATCAATCAGCAATGAATATACATCTAAATCAAACACGATACTATGATTAAGTAACATATGTTCTCCTGGAGTTCGCCATGCAAACTCACAAATAACTGGCTCCCCGAAATGACTAACAAATACTTCAAGATGCAAATATCCATTTTTGAGTCCAATTTCATTTATGATATCTTGAGTTATTTCACCTCCGTCAAAGTTGAACCACTCTGGTTTTTTATCAACGGTGATTTGGGCAAATTTTTCTTTTGTTTCAGCAAAGCTTAGATTAGTATATGGAAGCCACGCATAAAAAGTAGCTACAACTTTTCCGTTCTGAATAAGGGAGTCTATACACCAAATGAGATCAAGACAATATTTCTCTACAATATATCTATTTTTTGATAAATCTAGACCAAGCTCTTGTAATTCTTTAATGTTGTTTATTTTATAAACCTCTTTTGAAGAAAGACCTTTACGCCATTTTACGATAATAGGAAAACCTCCGACTTTTTTAGCAAAAGAAACCACATCATCAATTGAAGATGTTTCCTCGTAGGCCATTGTTTTATAGCCGATTTTTTGTAGTCTATTCTTCATCACCGCCTTATCCCTTACACAAAGTGCCTGGTCTTTATTAAGTGCTCCATTCAAGCCAAGAGAATAAGCAAATTCCTGTACTGTTTCCTGATTATACTCAGAGTCATTGTAAAAATAATCTATTTTTAGATTATTATCTTTGCAAAATATTTTAAATCTTTTAACTTCACTTTTGACGCTAACTTTTTTATCAAGAATAAAACAGGGAATCGTAGCAGTCTTTTTTAAATATAATTCATCAAAATACATGCCTTGTTTAAATCGTAATAAGACTAACTGTATATCTTTTCTTGATACAACTTTTTCAGAAAGAGAATTTCTGACTTCTTCTACAAATAATAATGTCGGTTTTTTCATGAACTAAATGTTTTCGTTAAAAAAGGGAAAAGTTCAAGTATTTTTTCTTGAGTGTCTAACAAATGACTCTTGCCAAACAATAAATAATCCTTTAACTCAGAGTATTTAACCCACTGATAAGATCGTACTTCGTGGGGATTAGGAATTATGTTTTTCTCTTTACCTACAAATCTAAACCCAAAATAAAATTTTTCTGAGCCGGCATATTTTACCCCGTCTCTTATAGTTATCTCATTAAAATAAAAGGTAGTTGGTTTTTTACACTCACCAATAAATTCCAAATCAACTGGTGATAAATTAAGTTCTTCTTTCAATTCTCTATATACTGTTTCAAGTAGCGACTCATTATTATCTTGGCCACCTCCAGCCACAGTAAAATACTTATTCTCAAAAGATTCCAAATTAACCAAAAGAAATTCATTTCTTTTATTTATGATCAGTGCTACAGCACCCCTTCTAAATCTTGGTTGCTTTTTTCTTACAATAAACTCAAATGAATGGTAATGTTCTAATTTTTCATTATAATTTAAACATTCTTTCTCTACTTCAGAAAAATACAACTTTTCATAACCCTCAACCAAATTTAAAACCTGTCTTTTAGAGTGAAATATAATATTAGGATTATTCTTGTAAAAGTCATTGATTCCAAAAAATACACCACAAAAGACACCGTCTATCTTCAGTGAATTTAAGACACGATGCATTAATGATTGAATTTTTTCAGATTTTATAAAAGGCAATACATAGTTAGCCACAATCATATCGTATTTTTCGAAACCAAAATCAAAATCTTCAATCGACATTATATGAATCTTTAATTTTTTACTTTTTATTTCTTTTGAAATATCAAGAACCATACTTTTTATATCAACTACATCTACATCAAAGCCATTCTCCAATAAATATCGAGCATCATTTAATGCACCCCCACCAATATCTAATGCTCTTTTTTTATTTTTGACCCAATATAGGGCATTCTTTGTTAATTGCCGTGGTAATCTATTTTTAGTTCCATTGATAAAATTAACCCAGTCTAGTTTCTTTTCTTCCTTTTTATCTATTTTTTTTGTCATAAATTATGTATTAGACTCGTTCACAAAAGGAAAAAGTTCAAGCATTTTTTCTTGGGTGTTTTTCAATTGGTCATCAAACAAAAGATAATCCTTTAGATTTTCATAGGAAACCCATTTATAGCTTCTAATTTCGCCTTCCTGTAACTTTATTTCGCTGTCGCCTCCTGTAAATTTAAAACCGAAGAAATATCGTTCCGATCCATCGTACTCTACACCATCACGTTGTAATTTCTTTGTCTTGAATAAAAGTTTGAGTGACTCCTTACACACACTGACAAATTCGAGAGACTGTCTCGCAATTCCAAGTTCTTCCTGTATTTCCCTATACACAGCATCTTCGGTGGACTCATTTCCGTCCAACCCACCTCCTGGTATGGCAAAGAAATGGGTTTTAAATACTTCCAGGTTAATAAGTAAAAATTCATTTTTATCGTTCATAATCAAAGCCGAAACACCTTTTCTGAAAAGTTGTTTTTTTTCTTCAAAATAATTTTCTAATTCAGAAAAAGGCATTGTATAGTTCTGTCCGGGCATAAAAGCCTTTTCTATTGGTCCTTGTTTGTTCATACTGTATTTATATGGCAATTTATTGTAATCAATGAAAAGCACAAGAGAGTATCGACCATGTTGTATTGAATTATTGTTTGAAACAACCCTATGACAAAGCCCTTTAAGGAAGCACTGTGAAGCATATTGTGCTTGAATACACGGGAAATATATCAGTTGGTTTTGATTAAAAACAATTTTATTCCACTTCTCATTCCAATATGCTTCGAGCCCATCAGTTGTCTCAAACAAATGATAGGTTTGCCCACCACGATCAACGTGATGATGTGCAATTTCTGTACTTGAATCCGGATAATAATGAATTGCGCGAAGCGTTAATGCTGACCTATTAAAATATTGTTCCAGATCAACGCCTGCAATTTCCGAAAAAATTTTAGTCGTGCCCAAAATTAGTTCAAATGCCTCATCAAGAAGATTCTTGCAAGACGACACAAAAGCCTCATCTATTTCACTTGGCAAAAACGCTTTAGGTATTTCATAGCCAGCTTTTATATAAAAGCTCTCTTTATGATCAACAGACTCTGAATTAATTACTTTATCTCGATTTTCATAGCCCATACTATTTTGATACGATAGATTCTGTTTGTGCTCCAAACTCTGATCACAAAAGGATCTAAAATTCTCCATAAGTTTAGATACAACATTTTTCAACGACTCAGGATATTCTATGATACCGTATCCCAACGTATCTAATTCTCTTTTTATTTTTGACGTGTTTTTATTCATATAATTTATACATTAATTAATGAAATATGTCTTTTGATATCTACAAGTTCAATCAGACACTCGCTTAACACATCTCTAGGGATATGCCTAAAGAACAAATCCGGATCAATCAATTCAATTTCCATAATCTCATAATCAAGTCTGTTTTTTACAAAATCAATTCTGCAGATTTTTGGTAAAAATTTAAATTTAGTGATAAAAAAATCAAACAATAGTTCTGTCTGGGCCGTGAGTTGTTCTGATATCTTTTGTACATCAATATATTTAGGTTCTTTCTTCTTAGTAAAAATCCCTGGAAATCGCTTCATGCCATATTGTATTTTTCCATTTATTAAAACTATTGAAATTTCACCTTCCGAAATCTGAGGTCTAAATGGTTGTATTATAAAACTCAGATCTTTATGATCTAAAATATTGTTAATACGATTATTAGCTACAACTTTTTTATCATATATATAAGTCAAATAGCCACTTGCCCCAATTGTTGGTTTTATTACAAACTTGGTATTTAGGTCATCTTTTATGATCAACTGGACTATCTTTTCTATATCGTTTATAGATTTAACACTATTAAAATCTAATTTAGATGTTGGAATAATCTTAAGAAAATCAATTTCTGAAAAATACTTACTTTTATCAATGTTCCAATGTATGTATTCGTAATCATTTATAAGTATAACCATTTTCTTTTTTAGGAGAGAAATATGTTCCAAAAACTTTTTATAGTCTTTATGGTATCCCCAAATACTCTTTAAAAATACCACGTCTCCCGATATTACTTCTAATACAATATTTTCTAATGTTTCAATCTTTAAAACTAAACCTCGCAACAAAAATGCTTTTTGTATAAAAATATCTTCTTGTATAGATCCTTTATTTTTTTCTATGGATGCAATATATATAGTCATATTATTTCAACAATTTTAATACACGTTTTAGTCTAAGAAAACCTTCGAGTAAATCATTGTAATTTTGTGCTATAGTAACCCTGATTATCAATTGCTCGGAGCTAGGCCAATAAAAAGCATTCCCAGTTAACACTTTAATGTTTCCAAAAGTATACAAAAATTGCAATAAAGTCTTATCATTTTCAATTTTAAAATCTTCGTACGCACTCCCTATAAATTTTGTCAAATCAAGTAAGACAAAAAATCCTGACTCTGGTTCAATGACAATTCCAAGATTACTTATTCCACTTAAGTCTTCTGTTATATCAATATTTAAACTATTAATCTTAATCAGCTTATCTAAAATATTCTTCTCCCGATCATTAATCTTATTCATTCCAACTAAAATAGCTTTTACAAAAACAAATCTTTCATAATATTCTTGTGTGATGCTTAATAGATATTTCTCCTTATTATCTTGTGAATGTACATCTGATTTGAAAATATTTGACATTGCAGATTGCTGTAATGGTGATAGTGAATCAAAAACTTGGAATATTCGGTCCCGAACCAATGAAATAACAATCTCGTTTGCCACGATCATACCTGAGCGAAAACCGGCTAATCCATATGATTTAGAAAGAGTGTATAAAGTGATGGTATTATCAAAATGACCCTCTAAGCTACAAATCGGTAGTGCGGTGTTTTTTCTATCATATTCCAATCCTGAATATGCTAAATCATCAATTATAAAAACCCCCGCTTCCTTACAAATACAAGATAGTTCAAGCAATAATGCTTCTTCATTGTCACCATATACAATACCGGTTGGATTATGTGGATTATAGTTTACGAAAACACATACTTTTGGTGGTGTATCTGAACGCCTAAAAATATATTTACCGCGATTTCTATCGTAATCTGTTTTTAATTCGCTATTAATTTCTTCTATCAACCTTTTTAGCTTTAGAGGATTTATTCTCCATTTATCATCGGCGTGTAATTCTAAAAACTTAACCTTTCCGCCAGTTCTTTCTGGTATAAATGTGAAAAGACCATAATTAGGAGCTGTCATAATTACTACATCACCATAATCTAAAATTGATTCCATTAATAATGTAAAAGCTTGTGTACTCGAGTGGGTAAAAATTATATTATCCTTGTTTATTTTTCTTGAATTTTTATTCTCAAAATAGTTTATTATCGGTAATTTTAATTCATCTTCTCCAGCCGCCATTGGGTAATAAGATAATTTTCTTTTACTTAACACCTCAACAACACCCGTTACACAATCATTAAGTGGTTCAAATGGTGCTGGGCTGCCTCCACCTAGTCTTATTTTACTTTCCTTTGGGGGAGTAAAGCCATTTATTAAAAGATTTGTTGACAAACTATAATTCTCATATGCTTCTGCGGCTCTATATACTTCATCTGAACTCCATGAGCTCCATAATGCATTCCCGATATGTGGTAAACCACCATAATGCAATCGATTGATTTGATTTGATGGATACATCTTTACTACAGTCCTAATTGACCGTGGTAAGTCTGGGTTTGCAATTATCTTTTTTTTATCGTTATTCATAACAGGTGTTTTAAAATCTCATCCAGCGAAGGCTCCGAAACATTCACCGTTCTAACCATATTTAGAAGAGTGAGATTTTGCTTTCCATCTCAATATTACTTATATATCTATTTCCATATAGACTAACTCCAGATTAGCCTTTTTTTATATCCGTTGTCAATAGTTGACGGCATGTTTTCTGCTTATTCCTATTGACAAAACCCTAATTGTCCATCATTATCAACAATATGGATATAAATAAGGTTTTAGAGAAGTATGGCTTCTCTTCTAAGGAGGTTGATGTATATCTAGCTATTTTAGAACTTGGTCCTTCTATTGTTAGTTCAATTGCTAAAAAGGCTGGGATTAAGAGAAGTACTACATATGTTGTTTTAGACTCTTTAATTGAAAAAGAGGTTTTAAGTGTTACAGATAGAAATGGGATTAAGACATACTCCCCTATTGATCCTGATGCTTTAGTGAATCAGTTAGAGGAAAAGGCAGTTGAGTTTACTGAGATGGCAAAGGTAGCTAAAAAGCTTTTACCAGAGATCGTAAAGAAACAAAAAGAAAGAGAGCCTGAGTCAAATATAAGGCTTTATGAGGGTGAAGATGGAATGAAGAGTGTTTACGAGGATGCACTAGCATCTTTAGAGACCATCAGAGCTTATTCTGCCAGTGGTGAAAGCTTAGAGGGAAAACCTTTATTCACCTCTAGAAAGAAACATAAAATCAAAACAATAAGTTTAGATACCTCTGAAGCAAGAGAGATGATGGCATCACCACAAGAAAGTTACGGATTCTTACCTAACATCAGTATTTATGACGGAAAGGTGGTATTTATGTCCCCTGGGGATAATAAGGCGGTTGTAATTGAGAATATAGAGCTTGCAGAGGCCTTAAAGAAAGCTTTTGATTTATCCTGGAAAAATGCTAAGAAGTTTGAGGGAAAAACAAGATTAGCCAATGGAATGGCATAGAGTATGGTTATTACTTCAACGGCAATTGGATTTAGTCTACTTAGTATAGGATTGGCTTTATGCGGCTGGAGATTTTATAAAGCTTACAAAAAATCTGAAAACAAGAAAGTTGCGAGTATTCTCGTTTTGTTTATTTTAATCTCTTCATTACAGAATGGACTAATGGGCATAGGGTCTTTCTTTTTGTCAAATAATTCTAACGCACTACTAATCTTACTCTTAATTAGTAATTTACTTCTATATACCCACGCCATGGTGGGAATATTTTGTGTTTACTATTTCTTTTTCCCTAAATTGAATCCACATTTCTCTTTTTTACTTGTTTCCATAGTTGGTTTTTCTAGTATGGTTTTCTTAATAAGAAATCCTCAGTTCCCTTTTCTCACAGCTAATAATTATATTGATTGGAATATGTCTCTATATGCCTCTTTAAGTGTATTTTATTTACTATTTATTAGTATTGGATCTTTCTTGTATATTTTCTTTTCCTTAGCAAGGCAAAGTACTAATTTAGAGCTTCAGATTATTTCATATTTATTCTCCCTTGCAGCTTTTGGTGGAATTATTAGCTCATTTCTAGATATTATTTTTTTCTATAACAAAACTAATGATTTTATACCGAATATACTTGACATAGGCGTAGGCATTATTGGTTTTATATTTATCCTAGTTATCTTATTTGTGCCTTTTATAAAAAAGCGTCTCTTGGTCTAATCCCTCTACCAAACTTGGCTTAGATATACTTTCTGTGTATTATTATGAATATGAAGTTCCTAGAAATTGAATCTTTGCCGGAATTTGATAATCATAAATTTCTTATATTCATAAATGACCTGAAAGTTGGCTTAAAGGCCTTTGTTGCCGTTCATAATGATAATCTTGGCCCGGGAACAGGAGGAACAAGGATGTGGGTATATACATCAGATACAGATGCAGTGAAAGATGCGTTAAATCTTTCGAAAGCCATGACTTATAAGTGCGCATTAGCCAATGTTCCATTTGGGGGAAGTAAGGGCGTAATAATAGGAGATCCAAATTCACAAAATAAGTTGAATATATTAAAAGCATATGCAAATGCGTTTAATTCTTTAGGGGGGATAACAACTGGAACAGATGTTGGGATAAGCGAGGAAGATGTGGAGGAAATGAGTAAGTTTTCTAAATATATACTCGGGTCTGATACGAAAAAGAAAATAAATAATGGCTTCGCAACAAGTCTTGGTGTATATGGAAGCATCAAAGGAGCAGCAGAAAAAATTTGGGGTACTGAATCTTTAACAAATAAATCTTTAGCAATAAAAGGACTTGGGAAAACGGGAATGGAATTATTAGACCTAATTTATAAAGAAACAGAAAATATTTTAGTTGCCGAGATAGATAGGGCAAAGATCAAAATAGCAAAAGACAAATATCCAAATATTAAAGTTATTAACCCATCTTCAATTCATAAAGAAAAGGTAGATATTTTTTCACCCTGCGCTCTTGGTGGAGACATTAATCCAGATACAGCGAAAGAACTAAAATGTCAGCTGATAGCTGGTTCAGCAAATAACCAGCTATCAAATACCATTATGGGAGAATGGCTTAATAAGCACGGTATACTATATTTGCCTGATTATGTTGTGAATGCTGGTGGATTAATAAATGTTGTGGATGAATTACAGAAGGGTGGATATAAAAAAGGTCGAGTTTATAAAAAAATCTCGAATATAAGGACTACAATAACAAAGATTATTGATCTTTCTCTTGATTTAAATAAATCAACAAACAGTATTGCAGATGAATTAGCGAAAAAGATTTTTACTCGAAATGAAGCGAACTAACGAGAACACAAGAAAAAAATACCTAAAGAATATTAGATCATCATCGAGTGAATTTTTTAAAAAAAAAGAGCTTGCCTTCAAGAAAGAAGCATTCAATAATGCATATAAAAATGTTCCTGCATACAAAAAATTCGTATTAAAAAAAACGAGAAAACCATCATTTTTTTCGTGGGACAATCTCCCAACTACCTCTAAAAACGATTATTTAAAAAAATATTCTTATTCCTCTCTCTTTGTGAATGGAAAGTTAGGGACTCCACTAGTTTATACATCCACCTCAGGATCAACTGGGAAACCGTTTTACTTTGCTAGAAGTAGCACCGTTGATGTTCAAGCATCAATAATACATCAACTGTTTTTAGAAAATAATATTACTTCATTCAATAAGCCAACGCTTATAGTGGTATGTTTTGGCATGGGTGTATGGATTGGTGGACTAATTAGCTACGAATCGTTTAAGCAACTTGATTACTTAAATTATCCTCTATCAATTATAACTCCCGGAATTAATAAAGAAGAGATATTTAAGATACTTAAAGATATTTGCCCTAAATATGACCAAGTAATCTTAATGGGATATGCCCCTTTTCTAAAAGATGTTATTGACGAAGCTCCTGATCGAGAAGTTAATATTAAAAAACTCAATTTCCGTATTGTTTTTGCAGCCGAAGCGTTCACTGAGAATTTTAGGGATTATATTTCAAAAAAAGTTAATATAAATAATCCTTTACTAGATACAATGAATATCTATGGATCTGCAGATGCGGGAGTGATGGCTTTTGAGACTCCCTTGTCTATATTAATAAGAAGACTTGCAAAAAAGAATGATTCTCTCTATACGAAAATTTTTAGAGACTCCTCTAAGACTCCAACTTTATGCCAATATAATCCTGAATTTATATCTTTTGAGGAAAAAAATGGCGAACTTTACATAACAACAAATTCTGCACTTCCTCTTATTAAGTATGATATTGGGGATATGGGTGGCATTCTCTCCTATAAGGAAATTGATAGTATTTTTAAATCTGAAAACATCAGTCTTCAAAAAGAGGTAAAAAAGGCGAGAATAGAAAAGATGATGTATAAACTTCCTTTTGTTTATGTGTATGAAAGAAAAGATCTTTCAGTGACACTCTATGGATTACAGATCTATCCCGAAACTATAAAGGAGTCCTTAATCGAAAAGCCATACAGCTCATTCTTTACTGGAAAGCTTACATTGATTACAAAATTTAATAAAAAGCATGATCAATTTTTAGAGATTAATCTAGAATTAAAGCCAGGGGTGAAAAAAGACAATAGAATACAACGAAACATCACGAAACATATATTAAATTCATTATTGTTAAATAATTCTGAATTTGGAGAACTTTATAAATTTATCGGTAAGCGAGCAATACCAAAAATTATTCTTTGGCCAAACGAACATGAAATACATTTCAAAAGGGGAATTAAGCAAAAATGGGTAAAAAAATATGAAAATAAATAACTTTAAAGTTAAAAAAATTAAGTGGAGCAAAATTCATTCTTTTTCTGCAAAGAATAAAATAGAAGTTATTGATAAATATGAAAATAATCTTGAAGAGTTATTTCTTTTAAGAAATCCTAGATTTAAATTTAACAAGAATTATCAATCTGAATTTAATAATTTTAAAAAAGCTCATTATAGAGAAAAAGATCCTCTGTCTTTAGGTTCTTGGTTTTACTTTCCATGGCTTCATAGAGTGGTTCACTTTTTTGGTGAAGAATTACATAATGAATTAAGAACTGGAAGAAATAAATACTTAATTAGCCATAAAAATCAAAATACTTATTACAATAGCGCAGTTGGAGTGCTAGGTATGAGTGTTGGTAGTCATATCGCTATAATAATCGCTATGACGGGAGGCGCTAAAAGAATAAAAATTGCTGACCCAGACACCCTATCTGGAGATAATCTAAATAGGATTAGATTAGGCTTTAGTAGTGTTGGTGAAAAAAAGGTTGTTTTAGTCGCTAGACAAATATCTGAAATTAATCCTTATTCTGATATTAAAATTTATGATGAAGGTATTACTGAAAATAATTATGAAGATTTTATAGATGGTCTAGACATTGTCGTTGAAGAAATGGACAATATGTATTGGAAATTGAGAATTAGAGAAATATGCAAGAAGAAGAAAATACCCGTAATTATGGGAACCGATAATGGTGATGGGGTAATTATAGATATAGAAAGATTTAATAAAGACAAAAAATACCCTATATTTCACGGGCTTGCTCCTCACATAACTTCGAAGTCTTTAAAGAAAATGAAGTCTACAGACTTACCTAAAATCGCCGCAACTCTTGCTGGTGCAAATTTGGCTCCCCCTGAGATGATTTATTCAGTTTCTGAGGTAGGAAAATCTTTATATTCCTGGCCTCAACTCGGAACAGCAGCAAACTTATGCGGGACTGCTGTTTCTTATATTGTTAGACACTTATTATGTGATGATGTCGTTATTAATTCTGGCAGATATGAAGTTAACCTTGATTCAATATTTATAGCTGACTGGAATACAAAAAAAGAAAAAAATAGTAGATCGCTATTTATAAAAAAGATTTTGAAAGAAATGGATCTTTAAGACGCCATGATACTAAAAACTCTGATATAATAACACTATATGGTTAATCGAGAGGTAATTGATAGAATTTTAACCGCTGGGTGCCAAGCTCCTTCTGGTAGTAACTCTCAGCCATGGGCATTTAGAATTTTAGAAGATAATTCTATTAGTGTTATTTCTTTCCCAGAAAAAGATCATCCTATTTTAAATTTTTCAAATCGAGGAACAATTATTGCAATAGGTGCTCTGTATGAAAATATTTCTATAGCAGCAAATAATTTTGGGTATATTTCGAGATATGAAATAAATCTAAATAACCCAAAAAATATTCTCAAAATAACTTTCGAAGAAAATAATTTAACCGAAAATCAAAAATCTTTATATTCTGCGATTTTTAATCGCTCAACTAATAGAAAAAAATTTAAGAATACTCCCCTATCTCAGGAGTTCATAGGTATTGTAGAAAATTTTAACAATGATTACTTATTTACAAGGTCTAGGTTGCTGGTAAATCAAAAGGAAATTGACTTACTCGCAAAGGCCTCAAGTATTAATGAGATTGTTATGCTAGAAAACCCAACTCTTCATAAATTATTTTTCGAGGAAATTATCTGGGACCAAGAAAAAGAGAAGAAATTTAAATCAGGTTTATTTCTTAAAACTATGGAGCTAGGAAAACCACAAGAATTAATTTTTAAACTTATTAAAAATAGATGGTTGATGAATATCTTAAATTTTTTTGGTTTCTCTAGGTTTATCGCAAAGGAAAATTCAAAAATTTACTCTACCTGTGGAGCAATGGGAGGAATAATTGTTAAAAATAACGACATGGCTTTTTTTGAAGCTGGCCGTCTTATGCAAAAAATATGGCTATTCGCAACATCGAAAAATTTAGGCTTCCAACTACTTACTGGTATTTTGTTTTTGAATCAAAGAGTTGAGGCTGAGCAGGACATATTTAGTAAAATTCATGTAGATTATATTAAAAAATCTGCTACTAAGATTAATAATATTTTCTCTACCAATAATAGTGAATTTGTTTCAATGATTTTTCGAATTGGAGAATCAGATCCACCCTCCGCTAGATCTTCAAAGAAGAAGCCTGTTATACTTTAAACATGGAAAAGATAATAATTCTTCAGAATTTAGATCTTCTCTCTCTTGGAATAACCACAGCCGCGATATTAATATTAGCGGTTGCCATTTATTCGACAAATAAAAAGAGCATTACAAATAGATCATTTTTGTTATTTTCAATAATAACAGTAGTCTGGGGTGTTCTAAATTATTTAGCCCACGAAAGCACAGATCAAGTAAGTCTGATTTTATTCCGTGTTGTGATCTTCCTAGGTGTTTGGCACGCATATTCAGCTTTTCAATTATTTTACGTTTTTCCAAGGGAAAAAGTAAAATTTAATAGGCTATACAAGGCTTTTCTCTTACCAGTAGTGACAATTACCTCCATTCTTACCCTCACTCCAATCGTTTTCAAGGAATTTGTTGAATCCACGATTACTGGAAAAATAACTAAAATTGAGAATGGGCCAGGCATAGCTATTTTTGGAATCGTAGTTCTTGCGTTAGTAATCGCAGGTATATTTAATCTTCTTAAAAAAACATTAAAAGCTACTGGCGTAGAAAAAAAACAATTTCGCACAGTACTCTTTGGTACCTCGATAACATTTTCACTTCTAATGTTATTCAACTTTATTCTTCCAGCATTTTTTGAAAGGACTCAATATATATCTTTAGGTGCTTTATTTATATTCCCTTTTATTGCCTTCACGTACTATTCAATCGCTAGACATAAATTGTTAAAAATTAAAGTTATAGCTTCTGAACTTCTTATATTTACTCTTTCGATAGTTTCTTTCTTTGAGGTAATATTTGCATCGGAGTTTTCCATAATTTTATTCAGAGTTGGCCTACTTCTTTTAATTTTAGGTATTGGAATTATCTTAATTCGTAGCGTCCGCAAGGAAGTCCAACAACGCGAGGAGCTTGAGAAGCTAAGTCAACAGCTTGCTTACACAAATGAAGAGCTTGAGAAGCTTAATGAGCAGAAGAGCCAGTTTCTCTCCTTTGCATCTCATGACCTTAAGTCTCCTCTAGCCTTAATCAAGCAGTTTGCCACCTTAATCAATGATGGGACGTACAATACTCCGGATAAGATAAAGGAGACAACAACGAAGATTAAGGATCATGCTGATAGAGCAGTAGTTATGGTTGATAACTTCCTAGACCTTAGAAAGATTGAGGAGGGAAAAATGGAGTATGATTTCCAACCGGTAAATATAGTTTCTTTTGTTAAGGAGGCAGTTGAGAACTTTAGCTTAATTGCCGAGAATAAGAATATAGATGTTTCTTTTTACTCAAACTCTACTGAACTGGTCTCTAAGATTGATACTGATAAGATGAGCCAGGTTATCCAGAATCTTCTTAGTAACTCATTAAAATATACAGAAAAGGGCTCAATTGCAGTAAATATGAAAGATGAACAAAAGAGTATCTTAATCACAGTAAAGGATACTGGAATTGGTATGAGTGGTGATACTCTAGCTAGTCTCTTTGAGCAGTTTAATCGGGCAAAGAACGTTAAGAAGACTATAAAAGGAACCGGCCTAGGTCTATATATATCAAAACAGATTGTATTAGCTCACCATGGAGAGATCTGGGTTGAGTCTGAGGGAGAGGGAAAGGGATCTAGCTTCTTTGTAAGGCTTAGGAAGTAATATCTTCTATTGCTTTATATAAATCTTCTTTAGGATATTCATATAAGAAATCTATAATTTCTTCTTTGGTAATCGTACTAGAATAAACCTTCATTCCTAATATTCGACTAATTCTGTAAATCTGTTTTGCGGTAAGATTTTTTAATTGAGCTTCTATAATGCTCCACTCTCCTTCTTCCCATATGTACTCATCAAATAATTTATCTTTTGTTTTGTTTACCCTCATGTTTATATTATGAAGGCAGTTTAAAGACTTGCCCAGGCCTTGGTGGCCGAGACTAACTTCTCGGCTTGTGGATGTCCGTGATCGAAGGCTTGTTGCGATCACCGGAGATCTTCATGTCGGTTCTCTTGGATTGATCTCTCTTCCCGTTCGAATCGACGTGATAGACGTCATAGTGACGCTTTCCACCCATCGACTTGGAGTTATGAGACTTACTACTCTTCCACCCCATAGCGAACTCCTTTCTATTATTAGAGATTCACCAGTTCGTTGCTACAAACCTTTTGAAGCCTCATAACACTGGTTCTAGGTAAGATATTAACTTTTCTAGCTATAGTTGTCAATATTTGACAACTATAATTAGATATGATTGATAAACTGGTTAGTAGATTTAAATTTATCTGTGACCTTGATAAAACTGATATTCTTCATCTACCCAATTACCTCCTGAAAGAACCCAGAGTTAAATATCTTTCTATAAAACTCTTGTAGTTCTTTTAACTTAATGTTTTTTAGCACATCAATTCTCTCTTCTACTGTAATAATCTCTCCTCTAGTTAACATATCTGAACCGATTTCATATACCTTATCGCCTCCTGATAATTGGTAATAATCTAGTTCTTTTTTTATAGATTCCTCCCAGTTATTCTCAATGCAGCTATCTATTAGTGGATAATCCTGAGATATTGAGATAATACTCTTTAAAATTGATTTAGGCCTACTGTTAAAAAAATGAAAGTATATAATACTAAACCCATTAAAGTGACCTACCATTACTTCTTTATAATAAACTTTTTCGCTACTTATTAATGCTCTTCCCTCTTTATTGTGAGACTGCTCTGAAAATATTCTTCTAATTAGATTTAATTTAATCAACTCTTCTTTGGTAATGTTTTTCACAGCCCATCCGCAAATTATTGACTTAGATTTCCATTTATTTTTAAGAACCCATAATGGAGTAAGTTTTGCTAACCTTGCCTTAGGAATATTAAGATTCTTCTTCGCAGTGATATTAACTTTATTTGATTTGTTTGAATAAACTATTTCAATTATATTTTCCTTCTCATAGAGCCTCTTATGCCAGGATTCTAGGTTATTTTTACTAAATCCTAGAACGCTTTTCAAAGAACCCCGAGTTGGCTGTTTTAAGGATTTATTATGAAAGATTAGTTTGTTTAAATAATCCTCTGCTAAGGAGACTCTATCTTCTTTATAAAATAATATCTCTTCTTTTATAATATCTTTTTCATATTCTATTACTTTTTCGGAATATTTTGGATCCTTAAAAATACTCTTTAGTTTTTCTTGAATATATCTTAAATGATTTCTATCTATTTCTTCAAAAACAACGTAAGTAAAATGTTCGTTTGTTGAAACTGAATAATAGATATTGTGCTTATTTAAATACTCATCAAACTTCTTGTCCTGCTCTAAAAAATTAAACAGGATGTGTTCAATTAAATGAGAAATACCAGCATATTTACCTTTCTCGTATATGGGTCCTGCTGGAATAAATACATAATACGATAGATCTCTGTTCACTTTGTTCATTATATATAAATTTTTGTAGGGGGAATAGGCCTACCTATCCCCCCTTAGGACGTCTACTTGGGACGTCCCTGGCTGTCACCAGAGCCCCGGTGCTTCTTCGACCGGCGAGTCTTCTGTCGCTCTGCCTGGCGCTTCGCCTTCTTCTGTCGATAGCCCGAGCTCTTACTCGGGAACTTCTTAGTCACAGGAAGCTCCTTTCTATTGTTTAGAGTCCACCAGTTCGTTCCTACAAACCTTTTGAAGCCTCATAACACTGGTTCTAGGTAGGACATTTCTAAATGGTTTTGACACTCCTTACAAAGCTCCCTAAAAAAGGTATAATAGCTATTATGAATGAGAAAAATATAGTAGTAAATTCATTTAATGAATGGGATCCATTGGAAGAGGTTATCGTTGGAATTGTTGATAATTCTCATATACCAAAATTTGATATCGCAATAGAGGCAACAATGCCAAAAAAATTCCACCATTTTTTTAAAAAAAATGGTGGAAACCCATTTAATAAGGAGATAATATTACTGGCAAAAAAGGAATTAGAGAATTTCTGTAAAATTCTTGTTTCTGAAAAAGTAATTGTTAGGCGACCTTCACCCACAGCTTTTGATAAGCCTTTTTCTTCTCCAAATTGGCAGTCGCCTTCAGGCCTTTATGCCGCAATGCCAAGAGATATATTATTAGTTATTGGAGACAAAATTATCGAGTCACCAATGGCTTGGAGGTCTAGGTATTTTGAAATTAATGCATACCGCCCCCTTTTAAAGAAATATTTTAAAGAAGGTGCAAATTGGATTGCAGCACCAAAACCTGAGTTAAATGACGATTTATATGAATATAAATATGATGTAAAAAATAATACTTATTTAGTTAATGAGAATGAACCCGTCTTTGACGCTGCAGACTTTATTAGATGCGGAAAAGATATCTTCGTGCAGCAAAGTCATGTCACAAATAAATTTGGAATTGAGTGGCTAAGACGAACTATCGGTAATCAATATAATGTTCACTTGCTAAAGTTTAATGACGATAGCCCTATGCATATCGATGCTACATTTATGCCTATTGCCCCAGGTAAACTCTTGATTAATCCCAATCGAGTTAAGAAGATACCCAAACTATTTAAAGATTGGGATATATTATTAGCACCAAAACCAATTATACCAGAATCGCAGCTACTTTACTTTACAAGTAAATGGATCAGTATGAATGTATTTATGTTATCGCCAAGAAAAGTTACAATAGAAGAAGAGGAAATTCCATTAATTGAGGCTTTTAACAATTGGGGATTTGAGGTAATTACCTGCCCATTCAGAAATTTTAATTCCTTTGGAGGTTCTTTTCATTGTGCAACTTTAGATATAAGAAGGAAGGGTAAGCTTGAATCTTATTTTTAAAAGTTTCATATTTTTCCTATCATTTTATCAATATAATCCCTCCCCCTTGTAGCACAAATTCTCCCCCAAGATCCATTTTTTTCTCTATCCAACATAAAGGCTTCTGATGGATAAATAGCTAATCCTTTTTTTATAAACTCATTAACAAATTCATTTCCTTTTAGGTTTTTGTAATATTTGAAAAATATACTATTGCCTCCATCTGGAATAATAAAATCAACTATATGACTATTTTTTCTTATTTTCTGAATAATAAATTGATTTAATTTTCTTTGGAGCTTTTTATTGTAATCTATCGAGGTTTGATAGTTTTTTATTTCGGTTTTTGAAAAATATTTTAGATCATTATGTAGAATTCCAAATTTTTCTTTATATCTCATTGCTATATCAATTAGGAGCAAATAGTCTGATATTATGCCATTTGATATGTTATGAACCATTTGCATTTCTTTTATATCACTCAATAAACGTTTATCTCCGATACAATATCCACAACGTATGCCAGTCATTCCTGGTCTATCCTTAGATGGTCCAAAAAATTTAACATAATTATGATATCCATTATTTATTTTCGCTATATGAATTGCTTTATCCTGATTATATAGATAGTCCATATATATCTCATCTGATAATATAAAAAAATTTCTCTTTTTAGCTAGCTCTACTAACTTAGTTAACCAATCTTCTGAGAATGCCTTTCCAGTAGGATTATTTGGATTTGAAAATATTATTGCTGCCGTATTTTCATTTACTGATTCTTGAATCTGATTAAAGGTTGGTAAAAAATCATTTTCTCTCAAGGAATAGATGACCCTAATTTTTGCCCCAACTTTTTTTGCAGCAGAAATAAATAATGGGTATTCTGGTGAAAATACAATTATTTCTTTTTTATTTTTATTGAAATTTAAGATTGAATATAAAACTGGACTTATTAGATTATTAACACCACTCCCAACAAATGAAAATGGTTCTTCCTTAATTAAATCAAGACCTGTTAGCTTTTTTTCATAATCAATGATTAAGGTATTCAATCTTTCAATTCCTCCGAAATCAGAATAACTTAGTCGATTATAATCAAAAATTAAGTCTGTAGCTATTTTATAAATTTTAGGAACCTTAAAAATATTTGTATCATAATCCATCCACTCGAGCCTATCTAGAAATGGCTTTTTAGAAAAAGTTTTCTCAAAGTCGAACATCATTTTGTAAATCATCTTAAACTTTATACATAAATCCACGTTTTATTTTTTTCACAATAAATTTTTCAATTTTGTATGAAGAAAACTGATTTTTTACTTCTAGGGTCGCTTTTTGTGCCTTATATTTATCTCCACAAGTAAATATATCGATTGCAATGTATCTTTCTTCTGGCCATGTATGAAATGAAATATGTGATTCAGATAGAATATAAAAACCCGTAGAACCTTGAGGCTTAAACTTATGAAATTCGCTAGATATAACTGAAAGATCCGATTTACTAATAATTTTCTCTATTTTTGATTTTAGGAAAGCTATTTTATTCAGCTCCTTGGGATACTCCTTAAAAAATATATCAATTAATTGATGACTACCTAAATTACTTTCTTTAATTACCATAAATTAGTATTAAAAATTGATCTTAAGACTTTTTTATCAATAAACCTTAGATTTATTGATTTATCTATTTTTTTAGAAAAATCATCTTCCGTCATTATGTCTGGCCTAATTTTATTATTTTTTGTTGCTAATAAAAATCCCCATTGGCACTCAAAAAACGGAACATATACAGAATATGAGTACACATTGGTCATTACTTTTTTCACAGATTTTTTAAGATCTTTGTGTTTCTTGTTATGTATAAAAGTTAATTCAGATGAGTGCATTGCTAGAATTCCACTATTTTTTAGTCTAGCTCTTATTAATTTATAAAAATCTTCTTGTTTATATATTTCTTTTTCTCCAAGATCAAAGAAATCTACATCTGTTATATCAGAAATTATTATGTCGTATTTTTCCTTGCTATTTTTTAAAAATTCTATTGCCCCCTCAAAAACTAACCTAACTTTTTTATTATCATAAGAATTATGATGTACACCTTTTAAATATTTTCTATATATTTGTATAGCTTTTTTATCAATATCTACTGCGTCAATTTTCTTTATGAACTTATATTTAAGTAATTCTCTTATTGTAGCACCTTCTCCTGTGCCTAAAATTAACACTTTTAAATCCTTTCTTTTTGATACTAAAATTATAGCCGGATGAATTAATGATTCATGATATATAAATTCGTCTTTTGCTGAGCTTTGTGGTATACCATCAATAAAAAGAGAACGCCCATAATCAAATAGATCAACTATTTGAATTTCTTGAAAAAATGTTTTTTCGTTCAATATCGTTTTTTTTATTCTATGATGAATTATTTCATTTTTGCAATATTCATCTTTTATCCATTTTTGTTTTTTGCTATACATTTTTTAGTGGTCTTGATTGAAGTATATAGATCTTATTGTTGAATATTGCCCATTCTATATCCTGTGGTTTGTTAAAAATCTTTTCAATTTTTAAAAAAGTTTTTGATAATTTAATAATCTCTATTCCTTTAATTTTTTGATTTAATTTCCTTTTTCCTATTTTAATTAGTTTTTTATTAACTAAAGCCATCCTTTGAACTGATACTTCGATATCATCAATTACTAATTTTGATTTATTAACCCAATATTTATCTGGTGTTATGTTACCACTTACTAGTAATTCTCCTTGTCCTAAGATTGCCTCTATAAGTAAACTATTAGAATTTATTTCCGATGGGGCATTAGTAAAACAAACTCCAGAAAATTCACTATTAATCATTTCTTGAATTAATATTGCCATATTTCTTTGAAATTTGATCTTTTGATTAAAAGCATATATTAATGCCCTTTCGGAATAAAGTGACTCCCATACTTTTTTGATTTTATTAATTAATTGATCTACATTAACATACAAATATGTTTCAAATTCACCAGCCCAGGAATTATTTAAGCTATCCTCAAATACAGCTGATGATCTAACCGCAAAATTTTTTACATTAAGCCTATTGGCTTCTTCTATAATTTCTTTTTCTATCTCTTTTGGAATTTCTATCTTTTTTATAATTTGTTTTAGGATAGCTGCACCATCTTCTAAATTCTTCATCCCGTTTTTATTTATTGATTCCAGTATTTTACTAATTTCTTTTTCTATTTTATTTTCTTTTTCTATTTCTTTAAAAACATCTGTAGGTATTACAAACCCCCTTGGAACGTTGAAATTTTTTTCAATTAATTCTCCAATTGGTTTCGCCTTCCCGCCAACTTTTTTCGTTGAATAGTTTTTAGTTTTTTTTAGAGGTATTATTTTTTTCATTTGTTTTGTAAACTTCTCCTTTGAATGCATCCATTAATATTTTTTCTCCTGTTTTGAAAACTTTAGTGGCTATTGAGGTTCCTACGATGCAAGGAATTTTCATTTCTCTTGCGATTAAGGCAGCGTGCGAAGTTAATCCTCCTTCGTCAGTAATGATTGCTTTGACCTTCTTGAAAATTGGAACTAAATCTGGTGAGGTCATTGATGTTATTAATATAGAATTTTTAGGGAATGAATTTATTACACATCTAACCTCTGTTTTATTAGATAACGGAGGCAATATATATACATTCCCAGATACTCTTCCAGGATACACCACAGATCCCTTAATTGGGAATTTATTTTTAGCTAAGTTTTTAACTTTTACATTTTTAACATTTTTAAAACTACTTTTTTGAACTATTAATTTAAATCCCATTCTTCTTTTATTACTTAGTGATAAGTCTGGAATTTTACTGAGAATTAGCAAATTTTTTAATTGCCTAAAACTAAGGTTAGATACTTGGGTTACTGACAGATTAAATCTTTTAGCGGTAATTTCTAAAAGATTATTAGCATACTCTGTTGTAATAATATTTGCTTGTTTAGCTAAAAATCTTTGCTTTGATACCTTATTAAGAAATATAGAGATATCTTGAATGTCTGTATCTATATTTGAGATATTCTCTGGACTTGTTAATAATTTAGCTTTGTAATATTCTCTTTTTCGAGGACTAATATTTTTGGTTTTTAAATAATCCTCTAATTTATTCTCGAATGATGCTAAATAATATGGTTCAGTATACCGGTAATATTTTATAAATTTTTTCATTATATTAAATAAGTCTATATATAAATCATAGATCTGCTTATTACCTAATTTTGTTATTTTTTTACATGAATATTTAGCCTTATTAGATTTAATAAGATTTAGGTTTTCCGACAGGTTTAGGTAAATATTCTTATACTTATCTTTTTTAAAGATGTTTTCACCGATTAATTCAATAACTTTTAACTCTTTTTTGTCTGCATACGCACTGAGTCTATCATTTTCGTAGATGAGAATTCCTGACTCTTGAAAGTATGATTTTGCAATTATCGTGGTTGCCCACAAATAATCTATATAATTTTCCCGCCAAAGAAGTTTGTATTTTTGTAAGTTTCTTTCCATTATCTTTAAGCCTTAACCATAATTGAAACCTTTAATTGACCTGTTTTCGTAAGATTTAAAATATCGAAATTTATTTCAGATATTTTTTTAATTAACAATCTTCTTTTTGTTTCTGATATCTCTGATAAGTTAATTTCAATTGTCATTAATCCCTTATTGGATTGTATCTTTATCTTATACTTTGGTAAAGTTTTCAAAACATTCTTTAATATATCTTTTACACTTTCCTTTTTTATTCTAACTCCATCTAAGATATAATGTGTTTTTGCCATTCTTCCCTTTAAAAAAATCCTTGGCGTATTTAAGCCACATAGGCACCTCTCTCTTTTAATTTTACCAACATCACCAGTTTGATAACGAATTATTGGTTGAGCCATAGATAGTAGGTTAGTAAGTATAATTTCTCCGTAAATATTTTCTTCTAAAATTTTATTACTTCTAAATGATTTAATTTCTAAATATGCCTTATTTTCATCATAATGATATCCATTATGATATTTACATTCTACTCCTATAACCCCCTCTGTCATTCCATATGCATCGAAAATATTTACGTTATTAAATATTTTTTTGAGCCTTTCTCTTTGTTTTTGGCTCATTGGCTCTCCTGTTGTCTCAATAGCTTTTAATTTCTTTTTTGGTATTATTTTATGAAATTCTTCTAATTTTGAAGGGAGTGTTGATATTACCGTAGGATTTACTGAATCTAGAATTTCTTTAATTGCATTTTTATTTCTTAGATCTATAGGAATAACTAAATTTCCAGCTTTAATATGAGCCAAACAAGTAAGTGGACCTACAGCCCATAACGAGTGATCCATCATTACTGCTACTGTTTCTCCACCAGCAATGCCCTCAACTTCACAAAACCACTTAATATAGTCTTCTGTTCTTTCTATGTCTCCTGAACTAGAATAAATTGCCTTTGGTCTTTTTGTGGTTCCACTAGTAAAATAAACTCTCAAATCCTTCTCATTTTTAAACAAAAGTTCGTTAATCTTTGAGGACAAATTGGCTTCTCCCATGAAAGGCAATGACTTCAGTTTTCTTATTATCTCTTTTCTTGATGAATCTCTATTCATTTTTGATTAAGAATTCTCTTATCCTTGATTTTAATCAGGTTTATTTTTTTACTCTTTTTAGAATTACTTACCCTAAAATATATTACTATCTCTGCATATCCTTCAAAAATGGCATCCTTAAAATTTAGAGACATATTTTCTAGACTATTTTTAATTTTTTCTATAAATTTTTTCTCATTTTTAATTTTTTCTATATCGCTATTTTTGAATTTAATATAAAAATTCATTAGGCACTTGCCTTCTTTGTTTTCTATTATTTCAAGTAAACACTCTTTAAATTTTGGTTTTAATACTGATAATGCATTACTAATTTGTGAACTAGAAAAATTTACGCCACCAGATATTTCGTACTTTTTATCTATATTGGTTTCCTTAATGTTAAGCCTAGGCCAATTACTACCACACCTACATAAGTTGAAATTAATTTTAGCTTTATTATTTATCTTATATCTAATAACCGGTATAGCCTCAGAGATTAAACTTGTAATTAGCATATTACCATATTTTACCATCTCTAAATGACTTCTCTCATTAACAATCTCTATCAAGACTCTGTCTGGATCATAATGAAATCCATTATGATACTTGCACTCTATTCCGATAAAAATATTGTCAACCTGATATACATTAAATACATCTATATTGTATTTATTCTTGAAATATTTTTTATATCTTTTAGAAACTAAATCTTTTGAGAGAATAGCCTTATTTATTTTAGATGATAACTCTAATCCATTAATAGATTTTTCAATAAAACGTAATATACTGGGGGATGATATTATTAAATTTACATCCATCTGTTGAGCTTCTTGCCATATTCGTTGCATCATTATCTGATTATTACTTAAAGTAGCTGGTAAAAAATTACAGCCTATAAGTCTTACTGCATCTTGCGACATATGGCCATCTATCCATGGGCCATAAGGAAGACTTATCCAAGCACTATCCTTATTACTAATCCCTACTAGTTTATAGCAATCTGCAATATATTCGTTTCTTTTTTCCCACTCTTTTTTAGTAAATGGAAAAATATTCAAGTAGTTCACGCCTCCGCCATCGAAAAAATAATAAATTAATTTTTTTGTGTCAACTGCTAGATTTTTAATGTCAAAGAGATGATTATTACCACTTGTAATAATAGGCTTTCTGCTTTTTTTAGAAAACTCAAAAATAAAATCTCGATAATATTCAGATTTTTTTGCTAATTTTAATAGATTTCTAATTCCTTCATGATTTACTTTTTTTGGATTTTTGCTCATTTGTAATTTACATGATATCATTTTAGGTGTTCGTTATCAATATTTATCAACATTATTAAATATGAAAATACATGTAACTTCTGGCGTAGGAACTGGTCCAACTCCTTTAGCAGCTTTTGATGCTGCTGTAATGACTGCTACTGGATTAAATCAAAACATGATTTATCTTTCCTGCTTCATTCCACCAGGTACAGAAATAGTTAGAGAAATGAATAAAGATTATCTAAAGTCCTGGGGTCAAAAAGTTTATGTTGTAATGTCTAGGGCTGATGCCACAATTCCTGGTAGCGAAGCTTGGTCAAGCCTAGGCTGGGTTCAAGATTCAGAAAGCAAAGGAATGTTTGTTGAGTTTCATGGCTCAAGCGAAGACTATGTTAAAGAATCTATTCTGAAAACCTTAAATTTTATGAAAGAAAAAAGAAACGATGGTTTTGGGGATATATTTTCTGAGACTGCTGGTATTAGATGTGAGTCTGAGCCAGTTTGTAGTGTAACTATGGCCGTATATAAGCTAGAAAAATGGGAGAGGTAATATTCTTCTTTGATTAATAATCAAGCTTAATTTTATACTTTTTTAATAATTTACAGGGCCTGTATGATTTTTTCATATTTCTTAAACCTTCAACTCCCACATCCTGGACAAAGTTAATAAACTTAGTTCCGTTTTTGTCTAATATTTTTGCTGTCTCTCTAATAATATAAGGATAGATGCCAACAAAATTTTTAAAATCGGCTTTTAGAAAATGTAATATGGCATAACCATTTTCCAAGATTTCGCTAATTGAAAAACCTATTAGTTTATTATTAACAAAAACTCCTAAAACTAAAACAGTGAAATTATCTGAATTAAGTAATAATTTTTTTAGTGCTAAATATTCATTTAATACTTGTTCCTTCGTAAAATTTTTTTCATTTTTCCATAAACAAAATAGCTCTAAAATACTATTTTTAACTTTAATATCGTTAATATCTAAGATCTCTACTCTTGAATTGTATTTTTTTAAAAACCGATTAACGAAGTTTTTCTTTGCTCTCAAGTTTCTACCTTTATATGTTTTTAGACTTGAAATATTGAATATATAATCAAAATTATCTTTATCTTCTTCTATAGAAATTTTTTTGAAATTCTTTATATCGATTATACACTCTTCTGGAATTAATTTTAGTGTTTGGTTTATATTATTTTCCTTTGCATATTCAATAACCTGAATAGTTGTTTCTTTGATTTTATTTTTTCCAATAAATGAATAAAATAATTTACGATTTGAATAATCTGTAAATCTAACAATTAAATTTCTATTGAGTATTGAAAATTCGATTTTATCCTCTATGTTCCATGTATATAAACTGAGAAAATTATAGTCAGAATAGGCCTCAAAATTTCTTGTATAATTTAGAATTATTCCTTTATCAGATAGCTCTAATCTTTTAAAGATTGGAAATCCTGCATGCATTTCGATTATTATATTATCTTTAGGAGTTAAAAGACAACCCTTTTGGGGTTGTCTTATCTCTCTTACTTCTTAGCTATTGCTCTTCTTGCCTTCTTTTCTGATTTCTTTTTCTTTGGATCTGAGGCTGCTTTTTCTCTTCTGGCTTTGAACTTCTCTACCTTACCTGCAGAGTCAATTAAGTTCTGTTTACCGGTATAGAAAGGGTGGCAGTTACTACATAGCTCAACCTCTATCTTCTCTACAGTTGATCCAATAGTATATTTCTGCCCACAGGCACAAGCAGCGACTGCTTTATCAAAATACTTTGGTCTAACTACCTCTATCTTCTTTTTTGTGGTTTCTTTTTTCTTTGCCATATTGATGTTATATAGTATACGAATTTATCTGGTTAAGTCAACTAAATATGATGTATACTATAGGTAGACAATTAATATTAACAAACTTACATATGAGAAACTTTTTTCATCATAGAACGGAGAAGTGGCATGACTTTGCCCCTTTTCTTCTAAGACTAGTGACTGGTTTAATATTCTTAATGCACGGCTGGCAGAAGCTAACTCAGTTTGGAGTTGATGGCACTGCTGGTTTTTTAACTAGCTTGAACTTTCCAGCTCCTGAGTTCTTTGCGGTAATTTTAATCTGGGTAGAGATTCTAGGTGGTATTGCCCTTATCACCGGTATAATGACTAGGTGGGCGGCAAAGCTACTTATCATTAACATGATAATTGCTCTGTTTGTAGTCCATGTTTCAAATGGATTCTTTGTTGGAAGTGGAGGGGTGGAGTTTGTTCTTCTACTTATCACTTC
>Ga0066639_10000598_pt1 | contig 31639 bp, 29 predicted proteins | sample CryGeyCG2114_010_2_FD_59504 | JGI IMG/M metagenome (GOLD analysis project Ga0066639, IMG submission 59504) | Groundwater microbial communities from aquifer - Crystal Geyser CG10_big_fil_rev_8/21/14_0.10 | ecosystem: Environmental > Aquatic > Deep subsurface > Groundwater | place: USA: Utah...
GTGAGCTATTACGCTATCTTTAAAGGATGGCTGCTTCTAAGCCAACCTCCTGGTTGTATACGTCATGTCACCACCTTTTACACTTAACAATAACTTAGGGACCTTAGCTTGAGATCTGGGCTGTTTCCCTTTCGACCGATGGAGCTTCGCCCCCATGGTCTAACTGGCAGGAACATATGTGAGTATTCGGAGTTTGGCTGGGCTGGGTACCCGAAGGCCCCGAACCCAATCAGTGCTCTACCCCCCACATACTATTAACTGCCGCCAGTCCTAAAACTGTTTCGGAGAGAACCAGCTATTACCGAGTTCGATTGGAATTTCTCCGCTAACCTCAGGTCATCCAAGCGTGTTGCACGACGCAATGGTTCGGTCCTCCACGGCTTGTTACGGCCGCTTCAACCTGCCCAAGGTTAGGTCACTCGGTTTCGGGTCATGTAAACGCGACGAACGGGGGTTAACCCTCGCTTTCACTGTGGCTTCGCTCTATCGAGCTTAACCTGCCACGTCTACATACTCGTTGGCTCATTCTTCAATAGGAACGCCATCACGGACTAAATCCGCTTTGACTCTCTGTAGGCACACGGTTTCAGATACTATTTCAAACCCCTCCCGGGGTACTTTTCAGCTTTCCCTCACGGTACTTGTTCACTATCGATCAGGATGTGTATTTAGCCTTACCGCATAGTCGCGGCAGATTCCCACAGGATTTCACGTGTCCCGCGGTACTCAGGAACAAAACCATAGTAACGTGTCTATTTCGGATACAGGACTGTCACCCTCTTTGGTGCTCCTTTCCAGAAGCTTTTCCTATAAACAACATTATTCTATTGCTACTTTAGGGGTGTAGCTAGATTTTGTCCTACAACACCATATACACAACGGCCCCTGCCTTTCAACGTCGCACGCACCTAACCGAAGTTAAATACGGAACAACATTTTCATGTATATGGTTTAGGCTGTTCCCCGTTCGTTCGCCACTACTAAGGGAATGTATTAGACTTATTGCTTTTAGCGAGCCTATGTGACGAATCACATAAACCACTAAAAGCAAGTCTAACGTTATTTTCTTTTCCTCCAGGTACTGAGATGTTTCACTTCCCTGGGTGCCTGACGACTAGCTATATATTCACTAGCCGACGACGTGGCATTACCCACGCCAGGTTTCCCCATTCGGAGATCTCCGGATCAAAGGTTGTTTGAAACCTCCCCGAAGCTTATCGCATTCTACTACGTCCTTCTTCAGCACATCCTGTCAAGCCATCCACCGTATGCCCTTGATGCTCTATTACCACACAGAACTGCCGATTCATTCCTATTAAGATGAATCAGTGCGTGATCCTTTTGCAAGGAATCAAGCTGTCTATGTAACAATACTTTCGTTTTCTTTAATCTATTATGACCCGGACGGATCATAATAGAGTCAATGACTTTCTTTAACTCTTCACTTGTAATGATCATGTCTGACACCGGCGCGTTCGCGACGAGTGGTGCTGCATCGGGGTCAGAGAAGAATGCGGCAAAGCCGTACTCTTCTCTAGTCCAGATACGGACAGCAAGAAAAGGCGCGATCCATTTAGATCGTGTCGGAGGTCCCACGGGGACTCGACAAGGTATTCTTTAATTGTGTGCCCGGGGTTATGTGGGCATAACCTGAGCAGCAGAAGTAATTTCTGCAGGAGCGTTGAGTCCAACAACGTTTCCTACCTATCAACCAGAGGTTGAAAAGGGTTTGAAGAGATAGGCTTTAAATGGGACCGCCTTGTACGGTTCCCAAGCGTGGCCGCATTGTATACGACCCCTAAAAACCTGTCAAGTCTTTTGCTGGGGTGACCTTCTCCCCTGCCTTTCCACGGCTTTTCCACAGGGATTTCCACAGGTTCTGCACAGCAAAAACCAGCCTTGTGGCTGGTTACACAACAATATCAATTTCATCAAAGTCACTCGGAAGACTACTTCCCGGCTCTACGTTGCGATCATCAATCAAATCCAGAATTAACGGAAGCTCTTTTACCTCATTAAAATGTCCACCCGTCTCCAACTCCATTAGCTGACCGTGTAATAACTGCTCATGCTTCTGTGCATGGTTCAATGGAATTTTAACATCGTCTTGTGCGTGAATAATCACAAACCCCTGACTCTTCCATTCCACCGTGTCCCAATCCACGGGCGGTATAAAGAAGCTTTCAAACTTTTCTGATCCAATAAAGTACGGTGGAGCAATGAGAACAGTCGATTTTGGCGTACCCGTCATTTCCGCCTGCTCAAAATAATGTAATAACGCTACACAACCAATGGAATGGGCAATAAACATTGTATCCCCTCCTGGTTCGTGAATCGAGGTGTTGATTGCCTCCACCCAATCAGCACAATTTAATTCGTCGTCATTTGGAATCTCCGGTAACAAAACTTCATGGCCTCGATCGCGAAGTGCGCCAATTAACCACGGCCAAAAGCCGCTTTCAAAATCCGCTCCCAATCCATGGACTAATACAATTCGCATAGTAGGCGCAGCGTACCCAAGTCCACGGCGAGTGTCAACGCACAAACAGAAACCCACCGACGCGCGGTGGGTTTCGTGGATTTCAATTGAAGATGGTGGATGTACGTGGACTCGAACCACGGACCTCTGCAATGTGAATGCAGCGCTCTAACCAGCTGAGCTATACATCCTTCTTTATACAACAAGCCACTAGTAAAATTAGATATCTCTTTCAGCACAGAACAAAAAGGATCACATTGGATGCTATTTCGCTGAAGGTATGAGTCTCACAGAGAGTCGTACATAAACGTACGGCGGGCAAGAAACGCATGCGTAAAGTGAAAGATCGACAATTTGATACTTTTTGTGGTGGGCGAGGAGGGACTCGAACCCTCACACCTTGCGGCACTAGCTCCTAAGGCTAGCGTGTCTACCAATTCCACCACTCGCCCAACGGGGTGCAGCATAGCAGAATAATCGCCGGCGTCAACATCCTTCTAAAATCCTCTTGCTTGTGGATCGTTGGAGGTTGACAAAAAGACAAATGTAAACGAGCAAAATAATCCCATCTGCTACCCTTTATCTAGAACCCACCCAGCCTGGGACGGTTCTAGAAGTTACTAGAATCTAGTGGTGCTCACATACTACTGATAACTGATAAAAAATGGAGGCGGCCCAGGTTGGACCGCCAATGCATCGTCTAGTTGTTCAGAAGCTCTGCCAGCTGGCGCAGCAGGTCATCTGCCTTCGCAAGCTTCTCGTGATCCTTCGGTGCAGCCGCCAGGAGACGGTTCAGCTCTGAAAAGGCCGCCTCGCGAGCCACGAGCGTTTCCTCGCCCTTGCGCTTGGCTTCCTCAAGAAGGTCAGACGCTGCGTTGCACGACGCCAACAAGGTCTGTTGATGATCCCATGCTCGTTGCGATGTAGCACTCATGTCGTCAAAGACCGATCGTGCTTCAGTAAGCTGCTGCTCTAGAGCGGCAACATCTTCCTGTGCACGCCCAAGCCGCAAGTCAAAGCCAAGACACTCCCCTTCTGATTGCAGTACCTCTACCCGAACCAGATTGAATTGCTCCTCTGCTTCACGCTCCGAATCGCTCGCCTCTTGCAGCCTCTGCTCCATCCTGGCGAGCTCTACACGGGCAGCCGCCAGAGCACTCCCATGCTCAACGATCTCTGCCTGGCGAGACCTAAGGTTCTTCAGCAGCTGCACAGGATCCGGAGTGCTGACCTTGGCCACCGGTCTTGCGGTCGCGACCCCGTCTGGCACTCCACCCATGTCGGAGTCAGTGGCGGCCTCAGCCGCCGCAGCATCCTCCAGATCCTTCAGCAACCGACGCGCCCGCTTTGCTGCCGACTTGTGCGTCAGATGGTTCCAAGAACCATCTCCGTTGGTGTGCTGAACAAGCTGTTCGAATCTTGGCAGATCCACCACGATCCGACCATCTTCCAGTTCAAGCGCAACACCAAGGTTCAGGTATGCACGTGTGGCGTCATCTGCCTTTGCCCGGTCTCCGCCAAGACCACGTCCACCGTTGGACTTGATCCATGTCTTGAATGCGGAGTTGTCCGCAAACACAGGAACCACACCCAGCTTCGACAAAGCACGCAACGTTGTCTTCATCGCCAAGGGCGGGTTGCCTATGTGATAGCGCGTTGCGTGCGCCGCCTCAAATCGTTGTTCTGACATTACCCATCTCTCCCATGCCATGATTGGCATATGCTTCGTACCTGTTTTTTTAATTATTGTCAACCATCCCCACTCTATCCACAACCCGACCCTTGACACATAAAAAAACTGTGATGTAATGAAAGCACACGAGACAGCACTGCCATCTCGCCCACACAACACAACTCCCCACCAGTTTTTTTTGGCGGAGTTGTGTTTGTTTTAGGCGCAACGTATTTATCGACAGTACCTCGTGTTTCCTACTCTCCCTACGTCCCTACAAGGACACCTCATTCATAATGGATTCGCTATGCAAACCGTGCTTACACGTTTATTCGTGCTCGGACTTTTGGTCTCTGCGCCGTTTTCTGTATCGGCCGCCACCATTAATCTCTCAGATTGGAATGTGACCGCCACAGAAAGCGCCACGCACAAATTAAATCTTGCCGTGGAATACCTGGGCTCTGAAGACCTTGCACCCGCGCAGGATCCGATTGTCCTCGACGTAACGGCGCCACCAACCGATACGGTGGAAGCCGTGGTGACACCAACAGCGTCTCAACCAAACGATATTTTGATTAATGAATTTGTCAGCGATCCAATCGCCGGTCAAGAAGAATGGGTAGAGCTCTACAACAACACGGAACAGGAAATTAATCTTGTCGGTTGGTCGCTCGTTGATGGATCCGGCAAAGCAACGCTGCTAGATGGATCGATTGCATCTGAATCTTACGTCCTGGTGCATCAACCAAAGGGTGCGCTCAACAACAGCGGAGATTTGATTCAACTCTACAATGCGAGCCAGATTTGGATCGACGGTGTGGCTTACGGAGATTGGGAGGATGCCACAGCGTCTGCCGTCAACGATCCATTTTCTGTAGGTCGAGACTCTGCAAATGTATTTGTACAAATGGACCCAACGCCTGGAGAGCCAAACCGTGAACCAGTAGATGCGGCACAAACCGAGACGCAAAATGATGTCTCAATCGCAACAAGCAATGCCAACACAGACACCACACAAACAACAACACAAACAGATACGAGTTATGACAACGCTACGGGAGATGATTCGACAACAAGCACGAATACAACGTGCACAACGACAGAGTCTGCAGCAGTCACTTCGGATAACACTTCATCCGCAGACCCCTTCGTCCAGCTTAGTGACATTCGATCCTACCCCGCAGGAACCAAACTGCTAACGGAAGGGTTGGTTTCCGCGCTGCCGGGAGTTTTGGGCAAGCAGTTGTTTTATCTTGCAGGCTCTGGCGTCCAGGTGTTCTTGTATAGTGCAGACTTTCCAACGCTTCAACGAGGAACCCGCGTACGTGTGTCGGGAGAATTGACCGATGTTCAAGGAGAGACACGCCTCAAAGCATCACAGACGTCCGATATTCAAATAATGAGTCAGGAGGACGCACCGCAACCGCATGATGTTACAAGCACACAGGTAGGGGAAGAGACGGAAGGCTGGCTTGTGCGCCTTACCGGATCTGTAACAGAGAAGAGTTCCGGTGAGTTAATGCTCGCCGACGCCAACGGAGAGATCCATGTGGTAATCAAACCAACAACTGGCATTGCCATGTCCTCCAATGTGGGAGACACACTGACGGTTACCGGCGTTGTAAGTCAGACAACTTCCGGCTACCGTCTCTTGCCTCGTGATCAACAAGATATCGTGGTACGTACAGAAGCAGAAAATCAAGATCCCGCCGTCGCTGGAACACTTGGCTCAAGCGGAGGAGGAGGTGCAGGAATCGCTTTGTCTGGTGCAGCGCTTCTGTCCATGGCCGGGTCTGCAGGCGTGTACTATCTACGTAAGCGTGCGGCGGCAAAACTCGTAACCGCATAATATGCCCGAGAAGAAAACCTTTAAATCGGGTGAGGAGGTGCGCACCGAAATCACGCAAAAGTTTAACGCCCTCAATGTAGATGCATCCGTTCAGCAATCAATCCTAGATCTTGTTTTAGAAGAAAACAGACAAGCATGGATCCGAGGAAAAGAATACGGATGGACCAAGGCGTGGAATTGGAAACGGAAAAAAGAAGCGCAATCCGCGTAAAACAAATCCCCTGCACCGTGTGGTGTAGGGGATGTTTGTCTTTATGACAATCGTCCAATTACTTGATCCACCGTAAGTTCCTCAATCTCCCCCGTGGAACGCGGACGTAACTCCACAAAACCTTCAATCGCCCGGCGTCCAACGGTTACGCGATACGGCATACCAAGCAAATCCGCATCGGCAAACTTCTCACCCGGGCGCTTGTCACGGTCATCGAGCAACACCTCAATACCTTTTGCTTGTAGTGCACGATAGATCTGTTCCGCAATCGTTTTCTGCGTTTCATCCTCCCAACTAACCGGTACAATTTGCACCAAGAACGGCGCCACGAATTCTGGCCAAATAATTCCTGCGTCGTCATGATGTACTTCCACAATAGATCCCATGACACGCGATGGACCAATGCCGTAAGACCCCATAATAACCTCCTTCATTTGCCCATCGGCGCCCTGCACCTTTAGGTCGATCGCCTTAGAGAAGCGTGTCTCGAGCGGAAAGATATTCCCCACCTCAATCGATTTTTGAATCGTGTACTTGTCTGTATTCTCCCAATCCGCCTCATCTACGACCTCCTTATTCAGCACGTCACCCGTTTGTTTATCGGTATAAATCATATCTTCTCCAGACTCTGCGGGCACCTGAAATTCGTGCGAAAAACGCTCCGTAAAATCTCCGCCCGATGCCTTGGCAATAACCGCTTCAAGCCCGCATCGTTTGTAAACATTCAGATATGCTTCCTTGGATCGTTCGTAATATTCCGCAAATCCCTCTTGATCCAAATGGAAACTGTACAGATCCTTCATGGAGAACTCGCGTCCACGCAGCAAACCCGACTTAGCTCGTGGCTCGTTTCGGAACTTATCTTGGATTTGATACAGCGTGATTGGGAAGTCTTTGTACGACGTAACCTGCTCTTTTACAAGCGGAGTTATGAGATCCTCTGCCGTGCATTGAAGTGCGTATTCCTTTTTCCCGGCACCCTCTAATTTAAACAAGACGTCGATCGAATTCCATCGCCCCGTAGCCACCCATGGATCCTTTGGCGACAACATAGGAATGGAGATTTCTTGGCCGTCGATCGCGTTCATCTCCTCACGGACAATCTGTTTGATTTTATCGAGTACACGTAAGCCGAGGGGCAGATAGGTGTAGATCCCTGCCGCCATTTGACTCACAAATCCACCTTGCAACAACAGCCGCGCGTTTGCCGAATCGGCGTCTGAAGGCTTCATCTTATTGGTTTTTCCAAATAATTTTGAATAATACATAAATATCTCTAATGGAACATGAGATTAGTTTAAAACAAAAAACAGTCGTAGTACCCCGAAGGGACGGCGCGTATAGGTGTAAACAATATTCTTTGCCGTGTTCTTCATAGATATACAATAGCGTTCATTCTCCCTCCTGGCAAGATCGTTGACAGTCCCTGCCCCATATGACAAAATCTTGTTTGGTGGTGGACGAGTGTGAACACGTCGACCGCAGGTTGATCTCAGACTCCGACCCGGTGCGGGCGCAAGAAAAACGGAGCAAGATCATAACTCGTCCACCACCACCTACCGAAACGCGGGAGCCCCAAGGCTCTCGCTGTTCTTTTTTCTCCTATTTATCCACCAAAGATCCTTTACAAATGCACCAACGGGCGTACAGTTTACGTGGGGCCGGGGGCGAATGACAAACACGCTGTTCCCTCTACCGGAACGGAGAGACGAGTCGCACCTAAAGGCGAGCTCGAATTGGCGAGGATTCTGCCTCTCTCTTCCGTGTACGGATACAGTGACGGTTTCTTGTGTGGTCAGGCTAGCTCACACCCCATACAAGCGATCGATTTTCATCTCCCCGGACCCCTACTTCCTTCCCGGTGGCGCCCTCGTGGTTGCCGCCTTCTTTTATTTATTCTGTTTAACGATCAATTCTTCTAATATCGCTTTAAACAATGCACGTTGGTTCTCCGCAAATCGCGCATCTTTAATCTCTACCAAGTATTGCGGAGAGGAGGAGAGAACAAACATCACCACATATTCCCCCATGACCCACGTCGTAGCTGAGAATTTGATATTCTCTTTCCAAAATGTCATTTTGCGATCCGGAATCGTGCTCATAGCCACACGCTTCTCTGCCTCTGAATCATTGCTCAAAAGATTAAACTTCATACCTTTTGGGCTACGACCCCAATACCACTCAATCCAATCCGCATATTGTTCCGCGAGCGCCTGTTCTTGGAATCCCAAATATAATCCGTCGGTTTCCATGATGCTTCTATCCCATTCAGGCGAACGACTGTAAAGAAAATCTTCTAATTTTTCTTCCGTAATAAATTGGATCTTTGGTACGGCATACTGAGCCTGTCGCGAGATATCTTGCACTGCCGCCATGGCTTGATTCACGACGTCCTTCTCTTTATCAAGTTCTTTTTGCTTACGTCGAACTGTTCCGGCAAGGCTATCTGCGCTCGAAGCAATGAGAAAACGCTGCTTTTGACCTAAATCCTCTGCAATCACTCCCCTTTTAATGAGTTCCTTTGCGAGAGAATAAACTGTTGTACGGTTTATTCCCGTAACTTCTGCTAATTGAGCAGGAGTAATCTTTCCGTGTTTTTGCACGCCTAAATACACTTCTGCCTCATTTTTACTAAATCCTAGCTGAAAGAGCAGTGTTTCTAAGGTTTTTGTGTCTTCTGCCATGTTCCCAGGATAGCATGTTGTTGAGATTTCGTCAACACATTATTCTTTGTTGGCTAATGTTGGCTTATTATTGCGTTGATCAACCATTGACAAGGAGAGACTTTTCTGGTATAACGTAAGCAAGATCAAGCAAAGCAACAGCCAAGCCTCTGGTCTTAGGGAATGATCCCGCAACTGCCACACAGTGGCACGGAGGAACAAATGGAATCACTTCGCATTCTGGTTATTGACGACAGCCCCCGACACCGGGAGTCCGCAAAGCAGACGCTGGCCGAGCATGAGCTCACGATTGCCTCGTCCTTCAAGGAGGCTATCTCTCTCCTGACGTACACGGGATCGTGGGATCACTACCTGGAAGCGAAGCGCGAGGCAGGTCTGACAAGACAGAGTCCGAACTACGAGCAGGTGGACTTTGAACTCCTGCAGCAGTTTGCACCACCGAGCTTCGACGTGGTCCTTACGGACATGGAGCTTCCCGTAGAGAAGTTCAGTTACGAGGAGGTTCGTCCTGGCGAAACGGCGCCGCTTGGGCTCATTCTGGCAATGTTTGCCGGCTATGTTGCCGTCCCTTACGTGGCAATGGTTACGGACGCCGGGCATCACGGAACGGCCATGGCAAGTGCGTTGGGTCTCATCGGACGCAGACTCTTCGAAGAGCCGGCGTCCGCCCCAAGCTTCAAAGTCAACGGCTCGCGGGTCCAGTACGTACATGCGCCGCTCACCGAAGAAGGTGGCAAGGATTGGGGACAGGTCCTCAAGGATCTCCTCAAGTAACACACCTTCCGCCTGGTCCACTCACTCCCTTCCCGTCGGGTTTATAGACGGGATCCCCTTTGAGCAAAGAGACCCTTCTTTTCCCAAATAGGGATAGTGACAAACCTTTCATAACACAAAACACACCCATTGCTGAGTGCGCTTTGATGGAGCGGAAAACGGGGATCAAACCCGCGACCTCTTCCTTGGCAAGGAAGCGCTCTATCGCTGAGCTATTTCCGCACGTGCGAAAATATAACACGTCCCTCCCCGGCTGGCAAGACGCACAAAACCCGTAATTTACCTAAATAGACAATGGAATCGCCCCTTTTACAGCAAATCTCTCTCGACAAAGCATTTTAATTATGTTATGTTCTCGCCGATGCCGCGGTGATGGAATGGTAGACATAGGGGACTTAAAATCCCCGGGCCTCACGGCCTTGCGGGTTCAATTCCCGCCCGCGGTACCAGTTGACTCCTCCACGAGGAGTTTTTTTTATAGGGGAATTGAACCAGAGGGGGCGACGGGGGAACTGGGTGTTCCCCCGTGGCGGAAATATTAAAACCAAAGGGTTTTAAAGCGCAGGCAAAGCCGAGCAGTGAAATTCCCGCCCGCGGTACCAGTTGGCTCCTCCACGAGGAGTTTTGTTTTATAAGGGATTTTTTTCTTTACCTCATCCCTTGACAAATATAAATAAATCCTCTATACACAGTAAGGATGTGGGCTGGCGCTTATGGATTCGCGGGTTGTGGTATGTCTGCAATACGGCAGACGGAGACCAGCACAAAGATGAAAGAAAGCGAATAACGGTCCAGGCTACACGAAGCCCCGGGAGTGTCATCAACGACGAATCCTCCGCTCCCGAAAAAGGTACGTACCCGCCCCGGTCAATGACTGTGTGGGCTCGTACAAACACCTGCATCCACATTGAGTGGTCGCGCCCACCTGGCCGACCGCTCTCTTTATTTTACAAAAACCCGCATTTTTCTCCTTTTTGCTATACTGGTTCTACTATGTCAGCCCTTCCTGCCGATCCATTTGCCCCCGTCGTGACAGACGAGGCACCGGCCAACCCCGTTGTTGCAAACACCCTCACACAAGAGGAGGAGGTTTTTGATGTCGGTCTACGCCCACAGAAGCTTCAAGAATTTATTGGGCAACAGCCATTAAAGGATAACCTCTCGATTCTCATCGAGGCAGCACGTCGTCGCGAAGAACCCATGGATCACGTGCTCTTTTACGGAAATCCCGGACTCGGAAAAACAACACTTGCCCATATTATTGCTAACGAGGCCGAAGTCAATATTAAGGTTACGAGTGGTCCGTCGCTCACACGTGTAGGAGATCTGGCGGCTATTCTCACCAATCTCAAACGCGGAGATATTCTATTTATCGACGAAATTCACCGCATGAGCAAGGCCATTGAGGAAGTACTCTACCCCGCCATGGAAGACTACGTGCTGGATCTTATTGTCGGCAAAGGACCGTCGGCGCGCACCATTCGATTAAGTTTGGAACCGTTTACCATTATTGGCGCCACAACACGCGCAAGTCTCCTCTCTTCTCCGTTACGAGATCGATTTGGAGCCACGTATCACTTAGAGTTTTACAACGAGGTCGACATGCGGCAGATCATTGATCGGTCGGCGCAGTTGTTGGATGTAACCATCGACGCAGATGCGCTCAACTCCATTGCCGGTCGTGCACGCAGAACGCCTCGTATTGCCAATCGCCTCCTGCGCCGCGTGCGCGATTATGCGCAAGTCAAACACGATGGACACATTAGCCCCACCATCGCCGAGGCCGCCATGGACGCGCTCGCTGTGGATCCGCATGGACTCAATAGTGTGGATCGACTCATCCTCACGACCATCATTAACACATTCCAGGGTGGTCCGGTGGGGCTCAAAACACTCGCCGCTGCAAGTGCTGAGGACGAGCAAACGATTGAGGAAATGTATGAACCGTACTTATTACAACTTGGTCTGTTGAATCGCACCTCACGCGGTCGCATTGCCACCTCGCGTGCCTATCAACTACTCGGTATTCAACAACCACCAACCGCCTGAGCGTCGCCTATGATCCCCATCAACCTCTTCCTATTTGTCTTCTTGTTCTTTATGCTCCTAGTGCTGCTTTTTACCTTTTTTAACGTGTACCACATGGTGCGCTACGGGCGTGCGTGCAAATTTACCATCGTTATTACAACTCTATACGTGGTGATTGTCCTTGGAATGATTGGCCTCTCCATGTACTTCATCTCGCTCGCCGACTGGAGTACACGCATCTCCATTATTCCCGAGACCACCAATCAGATTTTTTAGACTATGTTGCATCTTCACCACCTCCCCAACAGTAAGCCCGGCGAGAAGCCTGTGTTGTTTTTACGACGTCATTGGCTTGCCGTTGCGCGACTCTTCTTCTTTGTCGCACTCGCATCCGTTGCCCCGCTATTGATCACCTGGCTCCTTGGTCAGACTATGCCGAGTCTCCTCCATAGTTCCGAGGGAGGCGCCATTGGTTCCGTGTTCCTCTCCATCTATTACCTTTCCGTCATCACGTTTTTATTCCAAGAGTTTATTGATTACTATTTGGACGTGTGGATTGTGACCACAGAACGTATCATTAATATCGAACAGCACGGATTGTTTAATCGCGTGGCGTCTGAGATGCACATTGCACTCGTGCAAGATGTCACGGCAGAAGTACAAGGTGCGACGGCGACGTTTCTTGATTACGGGCAGGTGTACATTCAAACCGCAGGAGAAGACAAACGCTTCCTCTTTAAGAACGTCCCGCACCCCGAGCAAATTCGTAACACCATTTTACGGCTCGCCGAGGAAGATCGATTCCGCGAAGAATCAGTTGGACACACCCTTTAAGTTAAAACGAGCCGCGAGGCTCGTTTTAGTTCCAATCAAATTCGCTCCACACCCACTTACTTAATCGTTGCACATTATCAAAACTCTCACCGCGCGAGGCGGACCCAAACACTACCACAATCAACTCACGTTCCCCTTCATACTGCGACGGTCGCAACTGCTCCACCACATTCCACTCCGACTCATAGAGGAATCCCGTCTTTCCACCCGTCACCCAAACGTCATCATACTGCGGCTTGTAGAGCATCCAGTTTGTGGTGGTAATGGTTCGCACAATCCCATCCGAACCCTGCAACGGCGCCCGCACGGTCTGCGTGGTTTTGCGCACGGTTTCATTATTGGCAAATACCTCTCGCGCCAGGTAGGCGATCTCTCTTGCCGTCGATTGATTCTCCACTTCTATCCCCGTAGGGTCCACCAAGGTCGTTCGTCTGAGTCCCATGGTGCGCACGCGGTCATTCATTAATCCTACAAACGTTGATTGGGGCACGCCGAGAACGCGGGAGATGGCATATGCCGCGTTATTGGCCGATCCAATGAGCGCGGCAGAGAGTAACTCCCGTACGGGAAACCACGTTCCATCTTCTACATACAAACGCGCACCTCCCACATTATCTGTATTGCGAACGTCCCAAGACTGATCGAGAGCTGTTGTCTGCTTAGTGACGACATCCGTTGTAACGAGTTTGGTGATACTCGCGATCGGCCACAGCTTCTCTGCCCCGTTTGCCGCTAAGATCTTTCCACTCGACCTGTCCACCACGATCCACGCCGCCGCATCCACCACAGGATCCGCATGGAGGTTTAACCTCTGCGGTGGCGCGACCTCTGGCGCGTAGGAAGCAAGCTCCGGAACAGATTGCCATCCATACTGCTGCGCCCAATCCTCCAAATGCATTAAAAATCCCGCCGCTCCGGGTGCAACCGTCTCGCCTTCTTGGGTAAACACCGCCTGCAAGTCTGGCCGTTGATCATACACATCTCGCAAGGTATCGGACATCGCAAAGACACTCTGCGGGAGCAAGAGCGTCAGCACGGTAAAAATATATAAGGGATATTTCATTTCTCCAACTATAACACAAAACGAGCTCATTCGAGCTCGTTTTCTTGGTTCTTTTTTAAATTTGATGTCCTGTACAACTATGATACGTCTTGCGTTGGTGGCTCAGGATATTCATCTTTTGGATGGGGTCTGTGTTCGAGGCCTAGATCCTCTTCTAACGTATAAAGGGAATTCTTAAGAACCTCGTAGATCTTATCAAGTGCCATCTTGAGTGCACCCTCATCCTTCCACTCCCTACCGTTCAAATCCATGCCTGCAAAATACTTTCTTAAAACCTTCTCTGACTGTTGTTGTGTGCGGTCCTCATTCAACAAAACGGCATAATCCGCAAATCCCTCTCTTATTGTATTGAGCTCCGATAAATCCGTATCCCTTACATAACGATCGTTCTCCATCGCTTCCATTACGCGATCAAAACGCAGCTGATCCACCGCTGCGTCCGTAACATCTGCAATCATTCCACGAAGTTCATAAACTCCTTTAATTTTTTCCGCCTGAGCCTGAGCACGCTCAAAATTCGGATTACCTACGTTTTCTCCCATACATCTCTAATTACCAACGTTTTATAAGATCCACATCTGTATAAAAGTGATGCAGAATTTGACTATAACTGTAACCTTCCTCCTCCGCTAAGCACACCGCACCCATGGCACTCATGCCAACACCGTGCCCCCACATGGTTTGTCCGACTTCGCAGGGAACACTCACGCCAATCGCATACGGCACATTGCGTCCCCACACATCCACCCAAGATCGTGTGTGCCCGTCAGACCGAGAAAAGTACGCCGCAATAATGGTCTGCCCGTCGTATTGAATGCTCTGCCCCGCCGTCGCTTTTACCTGCTCCACCCAATTTGGTCGACGAATCTCCGCACCATATCCGTGATACACCTGGTCGTACGTGTCGGATCGCAGGTCAATAAACTCTCCCGCGTACTTGGACTTATGCTCCCAGGCATACAACGCATATGTGCGTGCCGTGGTCGCAAGCGCCTTGTGATACTCGTCCGGCGCTGTGTTACTGGTCTCATCAACAGCATACAAATAATCCTCGATCTGTAATTCATTGATCAACCATGTGCGATCTTTGACCGTATTAAACCGCAGCTCCAACGTATCTCTAAATGTATTGTCATTCAGTGAGGTGTTCCAAGAACGAACATCGCTAAAACTGGCCACCGTAAAAATCGTGTTGTGATCTACGCCTTCAAAACGCAGATAATCACCCGCTGTGTAGACTACGCCTCCGGATTCAAACACGTATTGACCTGTTTTTACATTGTAATTGACTCGCATCGCCTGTTGCGCCGGGATCAGATACCGTTCTGTCTTGGCATCGGACTCCAATACGCGGACAGCTGTATTTGCGGAAAAAATCACTTCTTGCCCGGTTACTTGGTCGATTCCCACACGCACGCGAGGTTCCTCCATCATCTCACCCACGCGATACACTTGATTGACCACAGGTTGATTGAGCAATGCAGGCGATCCATCCGTTACAAACACGGGGATGTTGACCACCGCGTCTCCCAACTCCACGGTGTCTGCAACTAATTGAAACATTGCCGTGTGTTGACCATTAGAGGCAGGCGCTTGAAAAAAGACATCCGCTACAAACGTTTGACCTGGCGCCACATTTGCCTGCATATCACGATACGCAATCTGATCACTCACCCACGAGAGGTGACGAAAATCTGAGGCCGTCCCTGTGGCTACATGTGCACCAGGTGTTTGGAGAGAAACTTGCTTCCAAGTAGTGCTGCCTGTGTTGGAAAATGCGAGTTTGAGCGGGATCATTTGCCCAGCCTTTGCGCGCACCTCGTTGACGGATGATGCAACCAACACACCCCCATAATTAGATGAAGAAGAAACGGCGGGAGTGTTTGCTACAGGTGTTGCTTCCACGGACGTTTGTGTGTCACCTACCCGCATGGTGAGATCAAACGACGATCCAATCCACGATGTATCTTCGGCTGCCAATCTAAACGACTCAACGAGTGTCCCAGTAAATGCAGGTGGCCCATAGACAAAAAATTCGAGCGTACCTGTTTGCCCAGGGGCAACAGACGTCTCGAGTAGTTGGCCAAGTTGATGATCGCTGTACCAGCTCGGTCCACGGTAAGGACTCGTATGGTAATTGGGATTCACGGAGTAGGCAGAAACAAAGACATCACCGTTTTGATACCAGGTTTCTGTCCCCGTATTTTGCACCTGCACGTGCACAACTTGCGACGCACCAGAAGCCACAGAAACAGTCTGTGGAGAAACACTCATCACGAGACCGTCATACCCGGCGCGTGCGTCCACGGATGGCGCCAACAGGAATAAGAATCCAAGCACGGAAAGTGCCAAAATCGCACGTTTTATAAAGGAAATAGATGATTGGAGGAGAAAAGAATCCGACATGTGTTTTTCTGTTAGTGTAGGGCTATACTAGCACGATTTGGAACCCGACTCAAACATGTGAGATAAAAATCGATCCCCCGCGCGGCCATATGCCACACGAGGGTCATGAGTGCCTCCAATGAGGCAATGTTGGATCAGGTCTCAGGCGTTGCCGAGGACGCGTCCTTCAGCGGCATGCCCGGATGGCACATCCACGTCCGCAACGTACTCAATTGTTCTCTCATGCGCATCACAACCTCCATCGCGCTTCACGCACGCTCGTTCAACACCCCATATAGGGCATTATCCGCCGCCGCCAACGTCGCAGAATATAGTTGTTGAGCGTTACGCTGAGACTTCGGCGCTGCCGGCCTCGAAGCTGCGTATGATTGGCACCCACATTTAGCCTGTTTATTTTGAATGTGTTAACTCCTCCACCTCCTATCTCCCACCCTTCCCTTTTGCTATACTGCCTCCATGTCACAGGTTCACGCGATTGCAAAAAACACCCTTGTTCAACTTATCGGCCGCGTGGTTGGTACCGCGTTTGGCGTGTTTACTATTGCTATTCTCACCCGCTCGCTGGGCGTTGACGGGTACGGTCAATTTACGCTTGCTATGACGTTCTTGGCCGTGGCCGGCGCCCTGGCCGATTTTGGATTTACCCTCACAACTACACAGATGATCAGTGAGGAGAAAGCCAACATCAACACCATCGTCTCCACCGCGTTTACCTCTCGCCTGCTCTCCGGGCTCTTTTTCTTTGCGCTTGCCGTATTGATCGCCTGGTATATGCCCTACGCACCCGTGGTCAAACTCACTATTTCCGTGGGTGCCTTCTCCTACTTCTTTATGACGAGCAGTCAGATGCTCATTGGCGTCTATCAAAAAGGCCTCGCAATGTGGCGCCCAGCGCTCGCCGAAGCCGTAAGTCGCGGACTCATTTTGCTCGTGGTTGCCTGGTTTGCCACCGCTTACCCAAGTGCACCGTACATGATGGGAGCCTTTGCCATTGGCAATGTGTTGCTCCTTATTATGAACATTGCGTTTGCACGTCGTTTTGTGTCCATTCGCTTCTCCATCAATTTTGCGCTCCTTAAACAGTTTCTTTCTCGCAGCTGGCCGATTGCCATTTCTATTTTCTTTAACCTCCTCTACCTTAAAGGCGACATTCTCTTTCTCTCCTTTTACAGATCCGACGCCGAGATTGGTCTCTACGGCGCCGCCTACAAAGTATTAGACGTTGTGACCGTTATTCCCACCATGTTTATGGGGCTTCTACTCCCAATGATGGTGCGTGCCTGGAGCACAAAATCCAAAGACAAAATGAACGCGCTTATCCAACAGGCGTTTGATTTTTTTGCGCTCGCCAGTTTTCCTATGCTCGGAGGTGCCATTATTCTTGCGGAGCCGATTATGCGACTCATTGCAGGTGCGGAATTTTCCGGTGCTGCTCCCTACTTGGTGATCCTTATGATTGCCAACACGATCGTCTTCTTTGGAATCCTGTTTGCGCACGCAATCGTAGGCGTTAATAAACAACGCGCGATTCTCCCCGCCTACATTGCAACGGCCGTCGTCGCAACCACCCTATACCTTATTACAATTCCTCTCTACGGCGCGTTTGGTGCCGCCTGGACTACCGTTATCTCCGAGCTACTTATTGCCATACTCACAACAACGGTCGTCATCCGCCAGACATCGTTTAGACCACGCGTACGCAATGTCAGCGTCTATCTCCTCGCAACGGCTGTTATGACAGTAGCCCTAGCAAGCATTACCTCCATCTTGGTCGTCAATCATCTCCTTCTCCTCGCCCTTATACTCGGAGGAGGAGCAATTTATGTCGCTATTGTGTTGGGCCTTGGTGGTGTTAAGATGGAAACAGTCAAACTCTTTCTCAAAAAATCATGACCGCGCTGTTATCCATCGTGCTTCTCTCCATCTACGCCTACCTCTGCACACGTACCGTTCGCAAAGGCGTTCTTGTGTTTGTCGCTTCTCTCCCCCTCTATTTGATCAAATTTACAATCGGTCCATTTCCAACCAACTTCTTAGAGCTCATGTTTTTAGTGCTTGTTGTAGTATGGGCGCTCGGATTTATGCAAGAACGTCGACGTGATTCGTTAAAGAATCTGTCATCTGGGCACCGACTCATCAGTATTGGGATTCTACTCGTACTAATAGGTGGAATCTTGGGTCTTTTGCAAACATCCGACCCATTAAGTGCCATCAACGTGATGAAAAGTTATCTCATTGAGCCAATGCTTCTTGGCGCAATTATGTGGAGCATAAGTCGATCCTCTGAAAACTTCCGCATGCGTCATTTTTTGATCGCCCTCTCCATCCCCGTAATCATTCTAAGCGTGGTCGCCATCTTCCAAGCGCTTACCGGTATTACCATCCCAGAGGCTTGGGCGCTCGAACGCCGAGTAACAGGTCTCTACCCTTATCCAAACGCGCTTGGTCATTTTATTGCGCCCATTATTACCATGCTGGCGGTGTTTTTTATGGATGATAAAAGTCGACTCACCACGGCACAGCGACGCGTGTTGGGGTCCGCGTTCTTCTTGGGGCTTATGGCCGTTTACCTCGCACAGACAGAGGCGGCGCTCTTTGCTATCGTTGCAAGTCTCGTCTTGGTCAGTTTTCTCTACAAAAAAGGAGCGTCCATCACCCTCCCAATCGTTATTTTTCTCAGTCTCACGATCCTCGTTATTCCATCCCTTCGCGCGACCGTCTTTCAAAAAATCACACTGCAAGATTGGTCTGGTCAGACACGCACCGCTCAATGGAATGAAACGGCCCATTTTCTCCTTGCCTCTCCTCAGAATTTTTTACTCGGCGCCGGACCCAACAACTTCCCTGTTGCCATCGCCCCATTCCACACACATACGCATTTGGAAATTTTTCAATATCCACACAACGTCTTTTTAAACACCTGGGTTGAATTTGGCGTACTTGGACTTGCCGGATTTTGTTTGATCGGATTTGGTATTTGGCGCGTCACGACCAAAAAAGCAAACCGCTATTATGTGGTTGCGTTTGGCGCCGGGCTCACAGAAATGATGATCCACGGAATGGTAGACGTTCCCTTTCTTAAAAACGACCTCGCCTTGTTGGGCGCGGTGTTTATCATCCTGCTCCTCATCGCAGCAGAAAAAGAACGTGCATTTTCACCTAAAAAGCTACTCGGCTAGCGTCTCATACAACGACAAGAGATCGAGCTCAAGCAGCTCGTCTTTTTTTATTGCCATCCGTTCCAAAATTGTCTCGCGAGACAAGCCGAGATCGTCGTGGAGTTGATTCGCCACGCGCACAATGAGTCCAAAGACGGGTCCCGGTTTGAGTCCAAGATGCATAAGGTCTGATCCGCGTACCACATCCCCTGGCGGGTGATCCAATACATCCTGTTTACACGCCTGCTCGCGGAACCAATCCGCAATTTCTGGGCGTCGCATGCCTGTTGCATCTGCTGGGTACGGACCACGACTGCGTAAATCTACCTCCGTGGCGTAGGAGAGCATGCGCATCGTGAGGGGTTTAAGCTGTCGCGCGAGTGCATGAAGGCGACCCTCTGTGGATTCCTCCTGATGTTCAAACAGCCACATGGGGTGGTGGTGAAATCGCATAATTTTTTGTGACGAATCCACAAATTTTTCAAATCCCATTGCCGTTAATACAGGTGCAATATAGGGTTGACCAACTTCCTGGTGTCCCGCCGAGTGCACATGGCCTCCACTACGTGTGGTCGTGTCGATCTTTCCAATATCGTGGCACAGGTTTCCTAAAACAAGCGTAAGACGATCCTCTTCCGAGAGTTCTTCGCGTTCTGCAAGCAATGCCGCTTCGTCACATCCCCACACCGTATGATTCCAGACAGATCCCTCCGGATGCCAAGTGGGGTCCTGCTCGGTCTGCGCCATCTTCTCTAAAATCGCCAACGGACCCACAAACAAATCCAGATCGCGTGCTAGTTGCAATCCAATGGAAGGCTTCCGTGCCTGTAAAAATAATTTTTGCCATTCTACACGTTTGCGATCTATGGAGAGTTCCGCAAGTTGATCCACCATGCCACGCATAAGCGAGCACGTCTCTTCTTCGACCATGAGTTCAAACCGCGCGGCAAACTGCACCGCTCGCAACACACGCAGAGGATCGTCGCTAAACAAATCTACATCAACGGCACGCAAAATTCCCGCCTCAAGATCCAGTTTTCCGCCGAACGGATCCACAACCTTACCCGTGAGTACATCTTGCATCATCGCGTTGATGGTAAAATCACGACGTTGTGCCGCTGCCTCCACGCCCATAAACGGATCCACTCGTACATCAAATCCCGTATGGCCCGGAGCTACTTTTGAGTCTGTTCGCGGAAGCGAGATATCAATTTCTACCTGTTCCGACTTATCCGACGACTGCCAAAAGACACGCAACACACCAAATGACTCTCCTTGTTCTTGTACGTCCTTAAAATGGTTCTCGACAATAAGCCGTAGTGTCTTCGGCTCCACCCCGTGCACCTCAATATCAATATCCTTGCTCGCAATCCCGCGCAGCTGATCGCGCACGTACCCACCCACAAAATAGGCTCGTCCTTTATTGAGGGATACCGTCTGCGCAAACGTGATCAAGAATTTTTGAAGTTCTGCATGCATGCGTGCATTCTATCAGGAATCCCGATTCCCTCTCAATCCGCAAACCAAAAAGGTTTCAAAACACCGACGATCGTCGTATATTTGAAACCTCTCAAAATACACCACTCAACGCAGAATTGATTCCTCCTAAGCCGCAAGACGCACAATACAAATCGGCGTTTGCTCGGTGCTCTGTCCCATAGGATTGTCCTTAAACAACTCCTTACAAAAACGTGTAGAAATTTTACGGCTCGACTTACCAAGAATATTGACGCCAAGATCATTTGCATCGATCACTACCACGTCAAACCCGAGCTCGCGCTTGAGTTCCTTGGCCACGCGGCTTGGTTTCTGTGGAGCCATTTTTGCATAGTGATTATAAGGCGGGATCGCAAAGTCACAAGGACCATCGATCGCGTTTACACTGTTACCCGCCACCAAATAAAAGACTCCATGAATTCCAAATGGTCGCGTAAGCGCAGAGGCAACAGTCGCCAATAACATACGTGCTACACCAGCCTGTTTAAATGCAAGTTCCATGGTATAGGGGCTCGCGAGTCCAATACCGTTTGGAGATTTTGAAACGTACTGGCTCAGCCACACCGCAAGAGGACGCGGGTGAATATGCATCAACGGATACGCGCGGCCCTGACTAATAGCTACGATCTTCTCGCTCACAAACAAAATATCATCCTGTTGCATCAAGGATTTCGTGCCGCTTACACACACGTCCACGAGATTATGCTCCTTTGTAATAAGGGGCGTCTTGATAGGCAATCGATCATAAGAACGGCCTCCCACATGGATGGACTTGTTTTTGTGTTTTCCAATAGTGATGCTGTTTTTCATAACGCGCGATCATACAGCAACTGTTGCTTTTTGTCAACCCATAAGCCTCAATCTCGTGAGGATCACGCGCCCATAAAAAACAGCACGCAATTGCGTACCATCCTCCTTTAATGTTTCAAAACACCGACGATCGTTGTCTATTTGAAACCTTCTATAATGCGCCCTACGTGCCACCCGCTTAACCGAGTTGATCCTTGATTGATGCAAAAAATGCTTTGTCGCTAGCGTACGTAAGGCGAGCCTCAACCGCATCCAACGGCACCCACACGGCTTCACCTCCCGCAAATTCCGGCTTAAGTTCTGCGTCGTCATGTGATTGTGTCCTAAACCAGTGCACGGATATTTCCTGCCCATTTGGATGTATATATTGGGTGACTCCCAACTCCTCACCTACCTCAACATCTAGTCCTGTCTCCTCTTTTGTTTCTCGTCTCGCTGTTTGCGCGAACGATTCACCAGGTTCCACGTGTCCTTTTGGGAATGTCCAATCCCGCTGTTTGGTTTGATATAGAATCACCACGCACATTGGATGCCTATGACTTACAATGATGGATCCAGCCTTCTCCAAAAAAAACATAGCGTTAATTTAACAGCCAAAGAGCCAAGTTAAGATACGTTGCAAAACTCACCCAAGCCGCATAGGGTAGGAGGAGATATGCGGCTGGGCGAGAGATTTTGTAAAACTCCACAATGGTCCAAACAATCGCAAGGAGTAATAAGACGATGTCAATAAATGCGAGTCCAAGGTTGTGTGCGCCAAAAAAGATGGGTGTCCAGATACCATTAAGGACGAGCTGCGCGGCAAACACGGCCAATGCGCGATTGTGCGATGTGCGTTTTGTGCGTTTCTGCCAGATCAAGAACACGGCGATGCCCATGAGCGCGTAGAGCAGTGTCCACACCGGACCAAAGACCCAGCCTGGAGGATTGAGCGCTGGTGTGGCGAGCGTGGTGTACCAATTATTAACGGACGAGAACGTAAACAACGATCCAGCAATTCCAACAAATTCACAGATAAGTATAGAGGCAACGAGCTGAAGGGAGGATTTGAGTGTCATAGGTGTTGGTGTTTGCTGATGTGATTATAGCATGGCATGTGCTCTACCTCGCCAAAGAAAAAAGCTCGTCTTGCAACGAGCCTTTTTCTTTGGCGGAGAAGGAGGGATTCGAACCCTCGGAACCACTTGCGTAGCTCACTTGATTTCGAGTCAAGCCCATTCGACCACTCTGGCACCTCTCCGTATAGTGATATGTACAGGTCTGATGCGATCAGATCAAATATCATAGGCAACATATACACTCTATAGATCATTTTGCTCGGTTTCAAAACACCGACGATCGTCGCATATTTGAAACCTCACTCATCGACACCCTAAACCTCCCCACAACGAGCACAAACCTACCACGCCCACAGTCATTGGTCAATCGTGATTTGTGCTAGACGTCGCCCCCAAAATATGCAATCATCCCCACATCTACTGATTCAAACACCTATGAACAATCGACCAATCACCAAAGCCGTGTTCCTTGTCGCCGGTATGGGAACACGCGCACTCCCTGCCTCAAAAGCCATGCCAAAAGAGATGTTTCCTATTGTCGACAAGCCTATTTTGCAATATATCGTCGAGGAGTTTGTAGAGGCTGGCATTAAAGACATTATCTTTGTAACGTCCAACGGTAAGGCAGCCATTGAAAATCACTTTGATCGCAACTTTGAGTTAGAGTATCGCTTGGAGCAATCCGGAAAAACAGAGCTCCTCGCCAAAGTAAAAAACGTAGGCAAGCTCGCGAACTTTGCGTACGTGCGACAAGACAAGCCCCTGGGTGACGGACACGCGCTACTCGCAGCCATCCCGTTTATTGACGAAGGTGAGGCCGTGGCCGTGTGTTATGGAGACGATTTGATTGAAGGCACGTCGGGTCCGGCGATTGGTCAGCTCATGGATGTTTACAATGAGTTCGGGGGGTGTGTGACGCTCGTGGAAGATGTGGGAATTGATCGCGTAGAGCGTTTTGGTGTGATTGATGGCGAACCCGTAAACGACGTTGCATGGAAAGTGAGTAAGTTTGTGGAGAAACCCGCAAAGAAGGATGCACCCTCTACCTACGCGCACATTGGGCGTGAGATTCTCACGACAGAATATATCAACGTATTGAAGAATGAACCAAAAGACGCCTCGGGTGAGATCCGACTCGCAAACGCTTTTGATTCCTACATCAAAACCGGTGGTACCCTACACGCGCGTATCTTGGATGGAACCTGGTGGGATTGCGGCACCAACCTCGCCTATGCAAAAACCTCCATAGCCTACGCACTCAAACATGCAGACATGAAGGACGACATCCTTGCTTACATGCGTTCGCTTATTGACCAAGCCTAAACACAAAAACATCCGAGCGATCGGGTGTTTTTTATTTCATGCACACACATCTTTTGCATAAATCCGCTATAATAGAATCATCTTTTGAAATGAATGAACAATCGGTACGTATGTTACGAACACGTCTTTGGATCCTTACTCTCTTAAGCGTTGGACTCGCCATCTTTCCTGGTCTTGGTTGTCGTGGTGGAAGCAATGCCGCACAACAAGCATTGCAACCAATTGAACTCACGGTTTGGCGTGTGTTTGATGGACAGGATACATTCGATCCCATGATCGAAGCATATCGTCGCATTCACCCAAACGTTAAAATCAACTATCGCAAATTGCGGTTTGAAGAGTACGAGGGCGAGCTGATTCGCGCGCTTGCGGAAGACCGTGGACCAGACATTTTTTCCGTGCACAACACCTGGATGAAAGGCTACACGGATCTCATTTCCCCCATGCCTGACACAGTTAAACTCACCTACCAGGAGATGAAGGGAACCCTCAAAAAGGAACTCGTCGTCGCCCTTAGAACTGAACAAACGCTTTCGTTACGAGAGCTGACGGATTCATTTGTGCAAGTGGTTCCAGAATACGTGGTCTACCCCGCAACGGACGCCGCTGGTACAAAGAATCGTATCTATGGGCTTCCACTCTCCGTAGATACACTGGCGCTGTACTACAACAAAGACATTTTGGATGCGGCTGGTATTCCTCAACCGCCAGCAACGTGGGAAGAATTTCAAGCAGACGTTGTTAAACTCACCAAGTACAACGCCAATGGAGGGATTGCTCAATCAGGTGCAGCGATTGGAACCGGTAGTAATGTAGAACGATCAACGGATATTCTCTCGCTTCTCATGATGCAAAGTGGCGCACAGATGAGCGACGCAAGAGGACAAGCACGTTTTGCAGAGACAGTGAGCGGCCCTAGCGGTCGAAGCCTTCCTTCCGCCGACGCGCTTCGCTTTTATACCGACTTTGCCAATCCAACCAAGGAAGCCTACACCTGGGACAAGAGCTTTACGGGGAGTTTCGATGCATTCGTTGCGGGTCAAACAGCATTTTTCTTTGGCTACAGCTACCACGATCCGCTGATTAAGGCCCGTGCACAGAAGCTCAACATCGGGCTAGCGCCTATGCCGCAGATCTCAGAAGACCTTCGCGCACGCATTAACTACGCTAACTTCTGGATCGAGAGTGTCTCTAAGAAAAGTGATAACCCAGACTGGGCTTGGGATTTTATCCAGTTTACGGCAGCAGAAGAAAACGTCGACAGTTTCCTCAGTGCTGCGAGAAAACCAACAGCGCTTCGCAGCCTCGTGCTCAAACAAAATGAAGACTTTGACCTTTCCGTCTTTGCAGATCAGGTCTTGTCGGCGCAGGCCTGGTACAATGGAAACGATGCAACAAGCGCAGAGAAAGCTATGGAGAAAATGATCGACAGTATTGTATCGGGAACGCATACCATCGAAGAAGCCTTGGGTATTGCACAAAACGAAGTCAATCAAACGCTATGATCCCATTTATCCATACAGCGCTCGCGGCGAATGCGACGATTCCCAATACACCGGGACTCTCAACAGGAACCGCAATCGATGCGTCCGGTATTATTCCCACATGTGCGACAAAGCCTGGGGGACCAGATGCAAATCTTGCCCTCGACTGCGCGCTACAGCTCTTTATCAACATTGCCGATATCCTTATGGGAATGGTGGGGATTATTCTGCTCGTCGTAATTGTTTGGGGAGGTGTTCTCTATCTCACCGCGCGTGGAGATTCTGCAAAGGTAACCAAGGCAACCAAGATGTTTATCTCTTCCTTTATTGGACTTCTGATTGTCTTCGGGGCGTTCTCTGGCGTGCAGTACGGCGTCAACGTCTTGCGCAGCGGTGATGCAAGCAGCGTGAGTAGCAGTGAATTCCTTACCTGTGGTGCACCACCACCCGCGCCAGTTTCCGAGCAACTCAACAATGGAAAAGCCTGTGCTCCAGGATTTATCTGTAAAGCGGGTGTTTGTTGTGACACGACCGATGCAGAAGGCGAATGTTATATTCAACAACCATAGATTATGAAGCGTCTCTACTATTTGTTTCTCTCACTCGGTTTGAGCCTATTACCGCAAGCAGCGTTTGCAAGTCAGTTGTACAATCCATTGGGGTCACGCAGTATTCCGCAGCTCATAGGATTCGTGATTCAGGCGGTTCTTGGAATCACCGGATCGCTCGCATTGGCCATGGTTATTTGGGGTGGATTTCTTTGGTTGACGGCCGGAGGTAAACCTGACAGAATTACAAAAGGAAGAGACACGCTCATCTGGGCGGTCATAGGCCTCGCGGTTATTTTCGCGGCAAACATTTTAGCAACCTTCGTCATCAACACACTTGGTGGCGCGACAGCAGCCTAAGCTGTCATAAAAACAAACACTGTATGACCAACGTACGTTTCGCTCTTCGCAACCTTCTTACATCGTTCGCAATCGCTGCCCTCTTGTTTGGCGGTACCATGGCCGTGTCTATGCTTACACCTGTGCTCGTTGATAGTGCACACGCGGCGTCAACACTCACGGCCGATGATTTGTTGAGTGATGATTTTACGGGTGCAACAGGGCTTGGACAGGCAAACCTCAAGTCCACAATCGGAAACATCATTAACGTGCTACTTGGATTTTTGGGAATCGTAGCTGTCATTATCATTCTCTACGGTGGTGCCATTTGGATGACCGCTGGTGGAACGGAAGCAAAAGTACAAAAAGCACAGCAGATTATTGTGGCAGGTGCGATTGGGCTTGCGATCATTCTCTCCGCTTACGCAATCACCAACTTCGTTATTACTGAGTTTATTAGCGCAACAGCAAACTCGATCACTGAGTAAGCTAGGTTCCCTACCCCTCCCAAATCGGGAGGGGCGCCCCTTGTGGGTCCTGGCGTGAGCAGATGAATCCTCGTCCTCTCACGTTATGACCGCAACCAAACAACGACTGTTGTTGGCGGGCATGTCGCTCTTTCTCTTCTTTGGTCTTGCCGTTGCAACCCCTGTTTTAGCCGTCATTAACGCGGAGACGACAGGGCTGAGCGAAACCGCTTCTGCTGCAGCGTTTGCGTCTGACCCTGTATCACTCCCCTTCCTCATTGGTAGAATTATCGATGTGGTCGTAGGGCTCTCAGGACTACTCGTCTTTATCCTGTTTGTCTATGCAGGGACGATCTGGATGACGGCGCAAGGGGACCCGGCCAAAGTAAAGAAAGCGCAAGACATTCTCGTCACAGCCACTATCGGCCTCCTCATACTGCTCTCGGCGTTCTCCATTACCAACTTTGTGGTAACGCAGCTCGATATTGCAACAAACGTTTAACGGTTCTCTCTAAAACACATTGATTCAACTTTTTACCTATGACACGCACACAACAATTCTTCACAACACTCTTTGCGAGCTTCCTCCTTCTCGGCGCCTTTGCATTCTCAATTCCTGCGCAAGCAGTTTTTGATGCGGGTGACCCAACGGCTGCGCTTGATCAGGCGGCAGATATTACAACCATCGGAGGTGGAGGCCAAGATCAGATCTTTAATACAATCGGAAACGTTGTAAACGTGCTCTTGGGTCTCTTGGGAATCATCTTCTTCCTCATTACACTCTACGCAGGTTTTATTTGGATGACCGCGCAAGGAGATCCTGCAAAAGTGACCAAGGCAACCACGATGCTTACACAGGGAGTTATTGGCATGATCATTATTCTGTCCGCATTCGCAATTTCCAACTTCGCGATAAGCCAGCTCCTGCTCGCCTCCCAGGTCTAGTAACAAGTTGAGTAGCAAATTGATCGGATCCAGTGAGATCGAATCAGATAAAACCACTCGCCTCTTGGCGGGTGTTTTTTTGTATCAGATTTGTCATAGGTACGACATTTTTGATATGGCAGATGTAAATAAGTTTGGTGGAGGTGAGTGAGCAAACAAAAGAAATGAACGAGGGAGGGAAGACGAAGCGATCTGAGATGGAATGATCAAAAAAATGAAAGATAAATACAAAGACACAGGCGCAACGAACGGTGAAACAGCAAAAGCCAAACACCTATTGTAAAAAAGAAGACACCCCCGACCGTGAACCGGTCGAGGGTGATGTCTTCGTGAGTACTCAGCTTTGGGTCCTAGGTGCTGAGCAACCTGTGTCCTAACCCCGGCGTTGCACCGGGGTTTACATCACCTACGCGCATTCCGTTGCGCGCGGTGGTGGTGGGCCGACGTGCGGCGGGAGGAGGGCCGCGGACGGTGGTGAACCGTACGCTGTGCCCTTTCCTCCCGCTCGCGGAGGATCTCTCTGATGTTCGGCTTCTCCGGCACGAACATGTCGAGGTCCTCCTCCCACTCTTCCTCATCCTCAATCTGGATCTCCTCGCGCTCGGTTGCAGCCGAGCTTTCGCGAGGCACCCGCAGGGCGATGTCCGCCTTGCGGGTGGGGCCACCCAGTTGACGCATTGCGAGGACCGGGTCGCCGACGACAATGACGGTCTTCCCCGCCTCCGCCACCTGCCGCTGGAGACGAAGGGTCTCCAGCTGGAGGGCATGTTCCTGCGCCCTCTGCTCCTGTGCGGCCTCGGCGCGCTTGGGCGCCGAAACGGAGCAGTCCACGATCCACGAGAGGGGGACCGCGATCACCACGAGGGCGATCGCGTGCCACACCTTGCCCTGCTTGAGGGCGAAGGCGACTGCGGCCACCAAGAGGATCGTGAGTCCTCCCGTGACCACCTGTCCCATGCTGAAGCTGGTCGCCCAGCCCCAGAACTCGTGGACATTGCCCATGAGCCGCATCCCCTTGCCGGGGAGTTGGCTCTGGGTGAAGGCGTCGTACACGTCCCAGGCCATGGAGGCCAGCAAAACGGGGAGGAGGTACTTGATCCCCGCATCGAGGAAGAACTTGGCGTGGCTCGTCTTGGCCATGTCCCAGATGCTGATCAGGATACCGACCGAGACGGTCGCCATCAAGATCATGATCGCGAAGTTGAATGCTCGCGGGGTCTCCCCCAGGAGCAAAATCAAGATCGCGTTGAGCACAGTAGCCACCAGCAGGGGGCTGGAGGCCTGCGCCCTCAGGGACTGGAGGGCAGGAAGCTTGTCCCCGCCACCCTCCTCCTTCTGGCCGAGGAAGTGCAGCACTCCCCGGTACAGGGACGAATGAACCCCGACGACCAGACCCAGCACCTTGAGGGTGAACTGGGTCACGATCAGATTGAGCGCCGCAAGGATGAACATCCCGACGAAGCTCCCCGCACGCGCGGCGTAGAACCACGGAACCGCCGTGGTCACGTAGCACGCGACCCAGAGGGCCACGAGGAACGCCACGAACTGCCCGTCCTTGAGCAGTCCGGGGGCGATCCAGTTCCCGAGAACGTTCATGAAGTTCTGGCGGGTCCCGTTGACCCCGAGCCAGTTGAGGCCGCGCGCCAACAAGCGGCGCGCCATGAACGTGGTCCGCATGCCGCTGTGGTCGGCGGCGGTGTTGGCCTGGACCACGGCCGCGCACGCGTATACCAGGTTCTCGAAGGATCCCTGGTGCTTCTTGGCCGTCTCCACGAACGTGATCACGGAGACCACGCTCGAGAAATCGCCGTGGTTGAAGGCCATCCCGGCCTCCACGGCGAGGCTGTCCTGGACGTTCATGTCCAGGGCTGCCCTTGCGAGGCAGCTCACCCCGTGGCAGTACCACGCGAGGATCTCCCTGACGGAGTCCTCGTCGTACTTCTCCTCCAAGGCCTTGAGCACGGCATCCGACAGCACGAAGCTGCCGGGCTTGACCGCCCCCCCGGAGACCGGGGCGTGCGCGATCATGGACTCGTTGGCCGCAGCCAACAGAGCCATGCGCGCCTGGGCGTCCGTCGCACCGGGGAACTTGGCGAGGTGGGAGAAGAACCCGTTGAGGAGGCCCTCCATGGCCTCCTCCAGAACGGGATCCGCGAGGTTCTTGAGGACCGGGATCCGGCCCTTCAAAACCTGGAACGCCGTCTTGCCGACGCCGGCCGTCAAAGACGGCCCCGCCAACCTGAGCGCTCCGAGAACCTGATCGTTCATCATCGACACCAGGAGGGTGACGATGTGGGAGTGCGACAGGCCCTTACCTGCCGCGTGACCGACCTGCTGGCCGATCATGTCCTCCACCGTCTTCCAAAATGGAACGGTAGGGGACGGGGTCTTCTTGGGTGCCATATTTGGCTCCTTCCGTGTTGGGTGTCTCGTACGCTTTCGCGTTTCAATTTTAGAGAACGGTTCAACACGGCAGAAGCCGCGGCTATTCCTAAGGAATAACGTAGAAATATACCAGAAAAACACGGTTTTGTCAACCCTCACCCAAACACCTCCCCCATTGACAAAATTGCATTTTTCTGGTATGTTGCTTGGCTCACACAAGATGTGAGAAACCCCAAAAACAAGGGCTAAACGCCCGGAAAGGAGGCCGCATGGCCCACAGATTCAGGCTCCTCCGGAGTACCGGCGTTGCGTTGGGCCCCGACGAGGTCTCAAAGGGTCACTACATGGTGATCCTCGAGACCACCCCCAACCCCGACCTCCTGGCCTGGGTGGAAGCTGCCAGAGGGCTCCAGGGGGATTTGGAGGCAGCCGTCAACCTCCGCCGGCCCTTTGGCGGCGGAGAGACGGAGACCTCGCGGCGAGAGTGGGTAGCACGGCAGTGCGCCGCCCTCGTGCCGGCGGCCAAGGCTGCACCGGTCCCGCCTCCCGCGGCACCCGCAGTTCCAAAGGCTGCACCGAAGGCAGCTCCCAAAGCTGCCCCTGCGGCCGCCCCCGCCCCTCCGACGGCTCCGGCCAAGAAGGTGAAGCTGGCCAGATTCACCTTCACCCCTGTCGGAGGGTCTACCCCACCGGCCAAGAAGGCCCTCAACCTCGGGACCATCGGCACCAAGCCGACGGTGTTCTACAAGGTGGTGGAGAGGAAGAAGGAGAAGGTGGTGAAGATCGCCAAGGAGCCCTTCACCACCACCTCAGCTGGGATGTTGCGGCTCTACGCCCTCATCCCCGCCATGGTCCTGGCCCTCTGGGGCCTGGCGGTGATGGTGGCCGGCGCCGGCACAAACCCCGCCGGCGAGCCTCGGGGGATGTGGGCCCTGGCCTACATCCTCATGGGGCTCGCCCTCTGCGGTGTGGGAGGCTTGTTCGCCTTTTATGCCGTGATGGGCTGGTGGCCGATTCGGAGGGGCGGGAAGTTCCTCCAGTTCGCCCCCCGCCCCACGACGGCCACCGACGACGAGGAGACCTGAGCCGCCCCCCACCTCGCGCAATGCTGATCGTGCGCGAGAGAACAGACTCCCCGTCCTGGGTTGAGTCAGATCAGAACACGAACGACGCGCTCCAGGAATCCTGGAGCGCGTTTCGTTTTCATTGAGAGTTTGAAGTCAGGCATCCAGATAATCCTAAAAATTACTATCGTGTCCAAATATCAAACATGTGCCGATCGTCACATGTTTGATATTTCTTCATCGCCTCTTAAATCATTGTTTATTGCGGTTTGTTGAAATCTCTTAAAACCACCTGTTTCAAAATACGGGCGATCGTCACATATTTGAATATTGAGGATTCGTATAAGTGTGAGATGCATGGGTCAGATCTGGACCTTATCAGATCCAGCCTTCGTCCCCGAGAACACAGGTGTTTTGAAAGATGGAGCCACAGCGCAAGTCTTCTCAAAACGACTGTGTTTGAAGATAAGAGTACTCGACGAAGGAGTTCAGGCAATGTAGGGAGCGAAGGGTTGTGTTTACAAAAAGGGACAATCGGATAGAGACGTACAAGGCTTACTC